>MDSX01100246.1_pt1 | contig 27548 bp, 6 predicted proteins | sample 811141 | NCBI WGS metagenome assembly MDSX01 (sample SAMN05326642, study PRJNA326480) | marine metagenome | isolation source: seawater | place: Atlantic Ocean: South East | collected 2010
GTCAAACTAACGCGATACAAAGCACACAAGGAGAATATCAATCAGCAAGTAGAATGACAGGAAACCAAGAACGGTTCGTAGACGGTAAATCTAAACAACTGGATATCAATCCAGCAAAATTGTTTAAGGAAGTATTCAATCTCTCTGTGTCAAAGAAGATTGATAAAAAGCAAGCAAGTGATGCTATTGAGAAACTCAATGAATATCAACAAAACAAAGGGGCAATCCCTAGTTCAATTACTGGTTATCAACAAGATTGGAGAAGCGCATGAAGGTAGTATATCAAACAAGAAATGGTCGTCTTAACGTAGAGCTTACTGGGGATGATCAAAAGTCAATCTTTGCAGAAATCGCAAAGTTTCAGGAAGTTTTTGAGGAAACGGTTTGCGGTAAATGCGGAAGTGATAATGTTAAGTTTGTGGTAAGAACCGTAGACGAAAACGAATATTACGAACTTAGATGCGCAGACTGTGGCGCTCGTCTGGCGTTTGGAGTAAACAAGAAGGGTGGAACCCTATTTCCGAAACGCAAGGACGCAGACGGCAACTGGTTGCCTGACCGTGGTTGGGTCAAGTGGAACGCCAAGACAGGTCAAAATGAATAAAGGCCAGTAGCACACCACTACTGACCTAGTTAGAGAGTCGTCGAAAGGCGACTCTTTTTTATAGATATTCTAGAGTAAAATAAAGACCAAAGTCTGTTTTACTTCCAATTGTCACAGGACTAGCACTAAGTGCTAGATACCAATCGTGCTGCATACTTCTAAGTGCTGTTCCAGAGGTGCTTGTCCAGTTGTTGCCTTGGGTTCTACCGGCATCTGTACTGTTGCCATTATTTCCACTAACACCGGGACTTGAAGTACAAACCAGAGCAGACATCGTATCTGCGGGGTCAAATTCCTTCCAAGTATGCGCACTAACACCAAAATCGACTCCTCTATGGTCTAGCGCATAGGTAGAACCTGCTGTATCATGACCATCGTCTGGATTTGGGTGACGAACCTCGTAAACCTTGGTCACAACATCTGTAGCATGAACATCAATGTCGGACCTGTTAAATATTCTCATTTGAGCATTCTGAGTAGCAACGGCATCAGTATGAGTAAATCTCACATTAAGAGGAGCCCAATAGTTAGGCATTGCTCTAAGATCTGATTCTGTAGCACTGTTATTGTGGAATGCACCACTAGTGCTGGCGTACTTTGTGTTGCTCAATTTTTGACCATCTGTACTAGTTCCGTTGGAATTAGTGACATATGTACTATTTTGATACGTAGTAATTGGTACAGAAAGACCAATACTATCCCCAAAAAACCCAATACCTGAACCGGCATTATGGTCAATTAGATCTAGTGCGTTTCCTGCAAAATTATTAGAATGAAATGTTATAGTCGCCATTGTTTTATCTCCTGTGAAGAATATCTGTTATATTATACACGAAAAAGTTATTTTATCTAAAAGCGGAGTTACCTCCAACTCCACCGCCAAATCCGAGGAATGATCCAGCGCCGTCTGCCGCTGAGTCTTCGTCAAAATTGGAGAATGGGTCGCCACCCAAACCTCCCAGTAGACTTCCAGCAGCATTATCACTTGCGTCAAACGACATGCCAAGTTGGTCAGAAGCACTTGAAGTAGGAGCTTGACCAAGATTTACACCAACCGTTAGGGTTACTTGCTGCTCTGAAGCATTTGGTGGATTGATGTCATTCATAGTAACGTGAGATATATCATTATGATATCTCAAGAATATGTCATATTTATGATCAAAATGCGGATTCAATATTTGATAACTGTTTCCTACTGGTGTAATGATTTGATCCTGATTTCTATTTGTGTCGTTTCTGGGGATGTTTGGTGTTAATTTGATAGGACCGGTGCTATCAAGGGCTTCTAGCGGTTTTATATCTGTCAATTCTGTCGTTAAAACCACTTCGCCATAAAATACATATGCTTCAAAACCGGTTCCGGTAACATCAGTGTCAGAAATCGGTTGAAGACTAAGACTACTAGACGGTGTGTTCTCGTCGTCCCACAGTATCTCGTTTTCCACAAAAGCGCCATCTTCTTCTTTTAAAACGGCAACGAAGTCTTGTGGTTCGTATCTCATGCCCGTTTCGTCATCTTCTACTATGGCAATATCAGTAATTGAACCATTATCGCCAGTAGCCTTAACAGTATATACTGTACCAAAACCAACTCCTCCAATGACTTCAAATTTATCTCCTACTTTGTAACCCGACCCTTTATTAACAACCACAGTATTATTATCAGAAAGATTTACTTTTCCGTCACTTGGAATAAATTGAACACCTTTTGATTTACTTATTCCTATCGTCTTAAACCTATAACTATAAGGTAAAAGTTTAGATCGCCTGTTATTGTTTACGTTCCAATGATCAACCTCTCTCATTCGTTCAACAGTAGTACCAACTACTGAACCTAGTTTACTGGTTAAATTTGTAGTAGAATCACTAAATACCCTCTTGTTGTCCGTGGGGATGTTACCTTTATCCCAATTGGTAGGAACTCTAAAGTCAACCCCGTATTCAACTTTATCCATTAAAAAATATCCGCTTGCGGCAGGATCGTAATTCTTATTATTGTCGGAAAAGTCGAAATCTTCAAGTTCATCTTCAAACACAACGCCATTCTCATGTGTTGCGTAATACACAAACATACTGTTGTCTTGTGTTTTAAACCTATCTATACCATCTTCAAAAAATTCTGTAGGGTCATTTTCTTGTTCTGACTTAAATTTAACGTGTTTTCTAGCAGTACCGGTTCTTCCATCGCCCGCACTAAAGTGATGAACAACCATAAATCTTGGGTCGTACCAAGTAAGATGTCTAGGATGGTGTTGGTAAACCCTAGCATACAAAGCCGTTGTTAGTTGATCGTCAATATCGCCATTTTTCATTGTAGAACCATACTCTAGTGGTGTCGTAACAACTAAATGGTCGCCCAAACCTATTGTATTATCTGTAGAAAATGCTATAGTGTCTCTTGATCGTACAGTTTTTACTGCGCCAATGATACCAATTGCGCCTCCCGGTCTCATTGTTACTCCGTCTTTTTTCATCCAGTCGGAATCCCAGTGCTTAAACGGATAACCGTCGTCAGTACCGTCAACGTTTGCAGGAAGATTAAACAATCTATCGTCTGATCCAAATGGCGTATTATAAACCAAGTCTGAAGAATATTTAAGACCGTAATTTCCTATAAGACCAGCAGGTGTACTTTTTGAAATAAAGTTATTTTGCAAGTGAGCAAGATTTCTGTGCCAAGAAGTTTTAGACAGTGGGCCTTTAAAACCTTCTACAACTTGATAGATTCTATTAGAAACGTCACCCCTTTCTCCAAGACCGAATGCATCCAGTCCTTTTTCAAGAAAATCGTATTTTTGTTGATCTTCATGATACCCCTCAAAAGACGCATAAAGTTCTCTAGAAAGCGGTCTAAACTGAATGCTATAATGATTTAGGGGTTGTATATCATACCAGTAATTATCATAACCACTTGCAGGAGTATCTTCTTCTAAACCTTTTACGTATAAAAAACTACCTCTTAACGGAACTGTGCTTTTGCCGTCATCACTCTGTATCTTAGAAAGAAAGATGTCGCAACTAGTGTGTTCTTTAGCATTTGTATAAATCTCACCGTCCAATAAATTAAAATATCCTACCCATTCTATAGGTCTTCCCCATCTACCATTTGGACCCGCATTAGTAGCAATGTCGGCAGGCACATGCTTAAAGTTTGAATCTTCTAGATTGGAAAGCAGACCTAGTGGTTGTGCATTTCCGGTTAGTGGGTCTTTCAGGTCATTTTTTTCTTTTAGTTGCTCTTTAGTACCACCGTAGTACACCTCTGTCATTAGCGAGTATGGGTCAAGTCCGGGATAAGGTTTTCCGTAGTTTTTAACATCAGCATAATCTGCTGGAGTTGACTCAGCATTAAGAATTTTATCTATAAAAGCACCTGCCGAATGACCTTCGGGAAAAACGCAACCAAAGAAAGGATATGTTTTTAACTTTTCACCATTTCCGTAAGTCGTTCCATCTAGATCTTCTCCGTAGACAGTGTTAGATATTGCGTGACCTTCGTCTAAAGTTGGAGTAGTATCTTTTTGAATTAGCGTAGAACTTCTAAGTCCACCTAAATTCGGATTAACGAAATCAAATGAAGATATTTGGAAATACTCATTTTTGACCTTTGCGAATTTTGCGAACGATTCTGCGTGTCTATTAAGATTTGCGAATTGATTTTGTTTTTCTATGACTTCATTAGCGTCACTAAAAGCTTTATAATAATTTCTATAAAAACCTTTTTCATAATCAAACGGTGTTAATTTTTCGTGTTCCTCAGTTTGGAAATGAAAGTCTGCACTAGTCATCAAGTACATAAATTCCCACTGCGGATCTGCTGGTTCTAGTTTTTGAAGACCACCAAGACCACTGGAAGAAACAGACGTGATTGGAAACCACAAACCTTCTATCCGGTTGAGTACTACGAGTTCACCTCTTGCAAATCCCTTGTCAGATAAGTTATGAACTCTAATTGCAGATTTTTGAAAATCATCAGTCTCCCTAATACTTTCTACTTTATCATACGTGGCACACCACTGCTTAGGATTTCCGTTTTGCATATGAATAGGAATTGCAGAACCGTAAACAATTTGCTGACCCGTTTCATGATCTAGTAGTTTTTCTGTAGGATTTTTCTCTATGTAATCTATGTCTATCGTTTCTGCCGGTGGGATACCTTCTGATATCATAGCAATCATCTGAGCAGAACCAGACTCCCACCTACCAAGATATTCTACATACTGTAAATCTAGAGGCGCAGCAACGTCATTGTTAGGGTTGTCAGAACCAAGAAGTTCAGAAAGTTTGCCGTCTTCTTTTTTTAGAAACTCTCCAAAGTCATACGTACTTCTGCGATTTGTAAAATTTAGATTTTTTAAACATACAGATCTACTGTCATCTACAGGTCCATCTTGAGTTGAATATAAATAAAGTTTTATTTCACATTCATGAGATTTTGGAATATTATACACAATCCTAACGCCCGTTGTGGCATCTTTAGGAATAACATCTCCAGAAAGAAATTCGTCAGGTTTACTAGATTGTTGCTCACCTTCTTCAGAAAACTCAGACTGTTGATCCTGATCGCTGGATTCAGAACCGTCTTGATCAACTGGTTGATCTACAGACTGCATGACAGGATCATAGTAGTTTATTTTTGCGGACCAACTAACGCAACGCTCTTTACTAGACATAATGTCTGTTAAAAACTCAATCCTAATCTTATCTAGTTTTGTTAACTCTTCTTCTGTCTCGTCTAGGTCTAATGAGTTTACAGCTCTATTTAACGAAATTAGTTTATGGCAGAAAAAATTAGATCTTTCTAAAAGAACTTTTTCTTGAAAATCAGCATCTTCTGAAACTTCTGATTCAAGTTCTTCTAGCTTTAAATCTTTAGCTTTATATATTCCACCCTTTGCTCCAATAACACCCTCTGTATCTTCAAACTGCCAATCGCTTAGTTTTTCGTATTTTATATACTCGCCGTTCCTACCTTTATTTCTCCACACAGTAATGTTTATATATTCTTCTTGATTAGTGTCTAAAATAGATTTATAGGTTTGGACATACTGTTCTTTTCCAGTAGTGTCTTTGTTAATAATTTTTTGAAACTCATCGTACTTAGATATAAAGTCAAGGTTGTCTGTTGTGAATGAGCATAGACCCCAACTATCCATAAGTGTTGATTTTGATGTAAATATATGTCTTGAGGTAATGGGTCTTGATCCAGAAGAACCCTTTTGCATTGACTCTGTGTTAAATGACATCCTAGTTAGTCCTCCTGTCTATGGAATATTTACTTATATAATCAAAGTTTGCCATATTTGGATTATCGGGTTGATGATCAAAAGGCACTATGAAATTATTCAAGTTTTCCATTCCGGTTTTTTTAAGCATTTCGTTACGTTCATTTATGTTAGAGAATAATCCCTGACTAAGATTCATGAAACCTTTATTATCCGTAAGAGAAGCAGAATTAAAGTAAGACTCAGATGAAGATGGATCTTGTGGAATTGATAAAAAATTGCTTAATATGTCTTCATCGGGTTCGAGTTCGCCACTAGTTTTAAACGATGAAGCACTAAGAACGGTTTGTGCCGTACTGTTCTTGTAAAGACTGTTGCCTACAAGGTCAAATTTTAATCTAGTACCTCCAGCGCCTCCTTGAAGTCTAAGTCTAGTTCCCTGTGATTTGCTTTTAGAATCTCTTATTGCTCTGTTTCTGTCGTCTATCATCCTCCTTCTTTCTTTTGCTAGATCTGCAAGTTGTTCTTCTTGCTGTTTTTTTAATTTTCCAAAGTTTGGAGAAAAAGAATCCATAGAAACAGTAGTTTTTACAGAATCACCTACGTTAACGTTTATAGAAGTAACAAGCGGTCCTGCCTCGTTCATAAGAGGTCTTGCTATTGTAAGTCCTGCTGGCGCATCGGGGAATGTAAATGAACCTTTCTCTGCGAATAAAAGCAAACTATTTGAAAATTGTGCTTTTAAAACACCTGCCTGTTGAAGTTCAGCATATCCACCATAATTCCAAGGTGATAGGTTTTCATCTTTTACATACTCTACTTTTCCTCCGATGTCAGAATATCTATTTACACTATTATCTATCTTAGAAGCAGATACCCAAGGGCCGTAGCATCTCTCATGAGACATCAGGGGTAGAACAGCCATAGACGGTCCAACGACCGGTGGAGATTGGTAAACTGTGTTTTGCTCTGGGTTAGACAACCCCGCGATTTCTTCTATGCTGGCATTTTTACTTATCCTTATAGCACCGTCAACCTCTGCGTTCTTTGTTGGATGCATTCCAAGACCGGGAACAGAATTAGGAACAACCTGAGTTGAGATGGTACATGACACTGTAAGTTCCATGCGATCAGGAACATCTGGTAGTCCACCGTTGGATTGCGATGTGGTAACTTTTCCGGGCAGTGTTATGACCGCATAAATATGATCTGTACTTAGATATTCTCTTTTTACTAGAAACTTCTCTGGTGGACCGAGGGTAGGTTGTACAGAACCATGACCATTTTCGTCGTAAACAGTTTCTCTAAATGGTTCTGAACCAGAAAAACTTCTCTCAAAGTCAGAAATAACAACGGTCCTGCCCATGTGACCGGCTCTTGAATCTGAAATAGGTTCACCGTATATAGAGTATTCGGCATTAGATTCTCCGGGCGCTAAATGTACTTTCCCACCAGCGGCAAGTATTGTATTTGCTAGTTGCGTGTTGGTTCCTCTATACGTGAGTCCATCTCCAAACACCTTTACTTTTCTTTTTATCACTCTTGGTACGTGATATAATTTATCTGATAAATCAACCTTGATAAAGGTATGAGTCAAATCGGTCTCTCTAGCGGCTGTGAAACTTCTCATTCCATTTGATGGATTTATTACCGTTATCTGGCGGGAGAAGGAAGCTCCTAATGGTTCCAGTCCAGTACGGATAGTAGTTTTAGAAATATTTTCAGGATCTATTTCTTCAAAATTAAGACTACTAGAATCAGAATATCTAACATAAGCAGAAATTCTCCCCTCGTCTTCAAACGGTTGTGCTTCAGATGGGTAAATGTTAAGTTTCTTGACATTGTACGCAAGGTTAACATCAAAATAACCCCCAGCAGGTTCAGGTTTATAATTATATTCCCAATTCTTATTTATAGGGTTATAGTTACACCTAAGCGCACCATTGCTCCAACTAAAATCAGAATTACTGTACTGTGCATCTAAATAATGATGATCATTATTAAACAAATCGGGTATTTTGGGAAAAGTTCTACCATTTATTGGAATAGGAGGAAATGCATATGGTCCTCGGTCCACACATATGGAACGGTGTCGGCTAAAGTTGCGTCCGCGATAGGGAAATGCGTATAAATGTCCCGGACCTTCAAAACAATCAAATATTATCCTATTAGGAATATAAGACAAATTAGCACTTTTTGGAATTTTAACTAAGTAAGTTTTTCCAAGATGTTTGCTTGCTACTCCCGCTAAAAACTCACAAACTTTTCTGGCGTTTTCTTCACCCTTATCTAGTAGCCAATTCACAGTACCGCCAATATTTGAGTTTCTCCTTTCCACGACGCGCGTTTTAAAATACCTCATTATAAGGTTGGTAATTTTATGAGAGGCTACGTCACCGGGAGGGAGTTTTTTAATCTGCTCGATTTCATAGGCAAATTTTTGTCTATAATCAGCGACCCCAGTTGCCGGTCTGTTTGGGTTTCCTCCGGCTTTCCATTTCTGAGCCTCTATGGTCAGCGTGAAACCCGCACCCATAGGATATTTTCTATTCCAAACGTCCTGCAAAGCATTGCGAAGTTCTCTATTTTGAATCGTGCCGTCTCCCCGAAAAGCTCCATCACGGGCAAGTTGCAATGCGAGTTCTGTCAGTTGAATATTACTCCCAGTGAATCGGTTTTGCAGCTGAACATTTAACCTGTCCCGAACTGCTGGTTGTTCCTTTACATATTTCAATATATTTATAGAGTTGTCATGATCTATACCTATCGCGGTTGCCCTACCAAAGTAAAGTGGATAACCATACGGAGGACTGCATTGTGAAGCAGGTTCTCCAAACTGGAACGAATAGTTTCTTTCAGACGGCCAAACACACCTTGGAACTACAACTGCATATCTATTTTCATCAATCCATGTCTTTCTTTGGTTATGGGTAAGGTTCGTATTCATAAAATGATATTCCAGAAAGTATTCCATTGCTCTTACATCAACAATGACTTCTGAGACTGGAATTTCAGGAATAACACCTTGAGGAGTTTTTATCCTATAAGTACCCATTTTCCCCGTACCGTTGGTGTCGATTTCTACATATTTATCATCAAAGTAGGACAAGAGTTTAGTCCATTGTTCAAAACCTACCGATGCCGCTCTCAATTCTAACTCTGTGGTTACATAGTAATCACCAACCCCAAAAGCGTCTAACGTTTCAGTGTTTAAGACTATTTGTTGGAACGGCCCGAAACCTTTTGGGATTGTAACAACTTCTTCGTTTTTATCTAAAAAACCAAAAAAAGGAATTATCTGAGCGCCAAGCGCGTCGTCTAATTGATAATCACCGCCAACGCCGAAGGCTTGTGAAAATACATACATGTTGACTTCTTGATGACCGGAAATAAACCTGTCGGTCGTGACATTTGTCGTTTCAAAACCAATGTTTTTAGTTTCTACTAATGTTCCATTCTCCTCCAAATTTTCTATATACTTGGTTACGGTTCCGTATCTAGGTTGCACTGTTTTATCTATAACGTCAACACGAATTATACCTGTAACAATATCTCCAAACCTTCCTTCCTCTACGCAAGATTTATTGTATTGATACAACATTCTTGTTCTAGGGGAGTCTAGAACAGGTAGTAGTGAAACAACGTAATCATGACTAATTACCTGACAAACATCTTGAATTAATGAAAGAAGATCAGTTTGATCTGTGTCCAAAAAATACATTTGCGGAATTTTATCTAATGGTAGACCGCTCAGGTCAACAACATAGTTGAATCCCCTAAAATCTACAACACCTCCAAAACCAGCAGATGTATATTCACATGGAGCGAAACCAAAATCATATCCAGTCCAGTACATCATAGATTTAAGTGCTTGATAAACTCTATACCAAGGTATACCTTGCTTACATCTTCTTGACATACCCTGACCGGTAACAGGAAATATGTTGTGTATCATAGAAAGGTCGTCGCCCGTGAGACACGGATTTTTTAATAAAGCATCTTCCTCTAGTAGATGTTTTATATTTGGGTTGTTCTCAATGGTGTCTCTAAGTGATGAATTTCCAAAAATATAGCAATCTGCCGTAGGTTCTCCAGTTAATGGATTTGGAAGTCCTCCAATCAAAAACCCGTTGGCATCTCTTGTGATTAGATTTTTAGAGGAAGCATTGAAATCCATTTGATTTTCTAGAGTTTTAGATCTATCATACTCTAAGAATCCATATACATTTAATATATTTTTATTGTTAAATACAGTACCTTGGTAATCATTTAATATAACTTGAACGTTTGACAGTATTTCTCTGGGGTCTGAGACAGAAGCGGAAAAAGTTCTAGAAGAACCTTCGTCCTTTGTGTAGTTTGCTAAAATTCCACCAAAAACAAAGTGATTATATCCTCTGAAATCATAAGACGGATCTTTAATTGGCGTTTGATCTTCCCATATTGTTTCTTCTTCTTTATCTTGTGATATGGGTCTTTCTTCTTTAAGGAAATAATTTTCTGGAATTGAATTTATTGGTCCTTTGATCGTTTCTTCTTGTAGGGTTATGGAGGTTGGTTTATCACTTCCATAAATAAGATTATAAGTTCTTCTGTATGCTTGATCTAGAGTTGCGTGATTCTTGCCAAACTTAAAATATACAGGAGACCCCACCACGGGCGGTATGAAAGAATCTTCTCTACCGTTATGGTATACATCATCACCTTGACCTAAACCTGTTTCATCTGACTTATTGTATTCATCATTAACGAGAGAGACGCTAAGAGTAGTGCTAGAAGAACCAAAACCAGCACTTATATTAAAATTTGATATACTAGCACCAAGGAAAGTTTGTTGAACAAACCCCTCGTTACCTTTAGACCAACCGCCTTTGGATAATTCTCCATGAATACCTTGCGGTAAAGTAGGCGTTATTCCAGATGGCCAATCTTCTCCGTATACGCCGGTAGGCGGAACTATGCCGTAATGTTCTTCCATTTTTTATTCCTAATTATTAATCTTGTCTAAAACACTCTGTATTGCAGCAGCGTAAGGGTTAGGTATAATTGTAGTAATCTTATAATCTGCTAAGTAATTTATGTAAACAGCTTGCTTTTTTATTACCCCTTGACTATTTTTATAAACTCTAGGTACGTAATGTACATAAGGATTATTAAAAGTTATTGGGTCTTCTAATAATTCTGTATTTGAAAATGTACTTGTAAGTTCGTTAAAATTAAAAACCGGAGGTTGTTCAACTCCGCTAATTTCTACTTCCTGCGTTACTATTAACTCGCCATAAGTACCGCTAGGATCAGGACTAGGGTAACTAGGATAATCTGAATACTGAGTGGTATCAAAAAATAAACTTTCTCCAGAAGGTATCAACTGCGGAGAAACTATCGTTTTGTCTCCACCGTCTGGTATGTCGTAATTTTCATCCGATGAATTAAATTTGTATTCTTTCACGATAATCCTACTTATCTAGTTCGTAAACCCAAGACATATTAATACTGTAGTTACCATCTTTTGGACTCCAACTTTCCGATGGAGGGGTAGCTAAAAAGTATTTTCTTATTCCCGGTTCGTTAGACGGACTAAGTTCCAAAAGCAAGTTTTGAATTTGAGTTGCTGTGGGATTAACAACACTTGGTTTTTTTAGAAGCAAAGGATCTCTAGTTTTGCCATAAGCAAGTTTTGTGTAATCCATAACTAAATTTATACTAACGTCTCTTGTATATTCTGTTCTTCCGCCCATGTATTGTAAGACCGGTCCTGTTTTTCTTCCCAGTACTGGTATGACTGCTATAACATCTCCGGGATAAGTATCGTTTACAGAAATTTGTTCAGCAAGAACTCCAGAAATTATATTGGTAGGTCTATTGTCAAACGATAAACTGTAAGTTATTTCGCCAGTAAATTCATTAGTCCCAAGGGTTACAGACTTTGGTTGAGAGTTTAATTCTACTGCAACAGAATTATTTGCTCTTTTGTATACATCGCAACCAACTCCAAATAATCCACTGTTAGAAATCTCGTAATATTTTCCTACTGCTCGTTTAAATCTACCTTCATCGGATAGAACGTGACCAGTAGGAAGTTGACCTGAATAATCTTTCTGTTTCTTAGACGTTAATCCTTTTATAGTACCATTAATAGAAATATCAATAAACGGATTGTCCAGCGAATTTGTAAGAGACATTTGATAGTTCTCATACGTATTGCCAGTTGCCAGTAACCAAGATTCCGTTATAGAAAAATTACCCTCAGATTTTCCAACTTGCTCTGTTCTTGCATGATTGTACCCTCTGTAGTTTTCTATCAGGTCCATTGTTCCGCTGGCAAGATTTCTGAAGGGAACCAACAATGCTGTGTGTCCAGTATTAGGATAGTAACTATGAGGGTCCGTAGCGTACTCAGTTTCTTCTTTTTTTAGTTTATCTGTTACAAACTTACGCGCCATCTCCCATGCTTCATAAGTTTTTGTCTCTTCAGGTTCGTAGTGACTCTTGCCTGTACAGGATAGATTTCTTGTGATTCTATATGCCTGTGGCATGTAGATATTTAAGTCTGAGTTTTTTGTCTCTCCAAGTGATTCGTCTATCTCAATAGACCAGTCTTCACTAAAGGAGTTTATAAACGCGCCGTCAAAAACTTCTAGTATTTCTTTCTCGGTCTTGTGTATCCCACCTCCCTGCAATGCTGCTACAGAAGCTTCTGTGTCCACTTTATTGTTAGCATCAAGAAGAGTGTCTGCCTCAAGAACAATTGTGTAATCGCATGTGTCTACATAAATACCTTCAGCAAAATCTACACTGATTACCCTTGGATAAAATCTGACAGCAGTAGCAGAGTCATCATTCCAATCTGTGATTTCTACTTCATAAAAATCTTTTTCAAACAATCCCCTGATTGCTTTTTGTTTAAAAAGAATTGCAGACAGTGCCTCTTCGCTAGAAACCAGTTGGGGTGTAGGTCTATCTTGTGCGGCATCATGAAAATGACTAATGTTGTTATCAAACGCGCCATATGGACCAGCAGAGTTAGGGGTTATGCCAGAAGCGTATGTATTTCTAGCACCCAAAATATTCGCAGCATACGGACTGCCTTGATTCGCTAATAACTTACCAGTAAGCGTTATTTGATATGTTACACCAAAAGCTTCTGAACCACCCGTTTTCAAGACGCTGGCAGACATAGAGATCAATGGTGTTGGTCTAATAGTACACCACTCTGTGTTCTTGTGTTTAACTTTTATCGGCATTACTTACCTCTAATTCTAAGATTAAATGGGTTTGTTCCAGAACCTATTTGCAAAAGACCTATACCGCTAGTAGTCAACCCAAGATTTCCAGAAGAATAAATATCTAAACCTGACACAAACAAATTAAGTGGACTTGTGCCGCTGCCTGCCTGCTCGCTTTCTGTGCTTAATAGGTACAAGTCCATATTATTATACACAATTGCTGAATCTGCCCCTAAAATACTGACGGGTAAGACACCCGTGGACTCAGGAACTTTACCTATAGTTCTTAGTCCCATTTCTTCGTCAATTTCTGTTCCGCCTAAAGCTTCGCCTACTATAGACTCCACAAACGGTCTATGGGAAACAAAACCTTGAGAAGCAGGATCAACCCCAGAAACCTCCAAGAACAAATCTCCGTTTAGGTTGGCGTAAACTATTCCGCTTAATGTGTAAGATACCGGTTCACCCACAACATTTTGGAATACTGTTTGGGATAGTTCTGATCTAGAGTCTGTTTCTCCATCTAAACCAAAAGTTGTCGCTTTTATGTAACTACCCGGATTCGGTATAGAAGCAGGTTGTTCTCTTAACATTGCGTCAAACGTATATGCAGAACCCGCACCGGAAATTGCTGCTGTAGTATGATTACCGCTAGTTGAGAATAAATGCTCTGGAGAACCTACCGTTAGAATATAGTCGCCGTCAGTTCTTAGGGGTTTATCAAGCGCAATAGAATAACCAAAGAAATCTCCATCAGTTCCACTTGCTGCTCCAGCGGCAGATGTTCTGTCTAAGTATCCTTGAGCATTTTTCTTTTCTACGAACTCCCATATCTTAGGTTGATCTTCAAAGTTCTGCGTCTTGTGTCTAAAGGTGTAAACAGCACCATTGTTCATGATCATGTTACCACTAAGATTATTAAATCTATCAACACGAATGCCAGAAACGCCTAAGTCGTACATCTTGTGATCAGGTATTGCAAACTGAGATGTAAACTCTTTTCTTATAAACGAAGAGGTTCCGCTGTATATATGATGATGTAGCGTTTCGTGATCATGACAAGGAGAACCCACTGCTATAAAATCAGAATTAACAGCAACGGAGTATCCAAATCTGTCTGGGAAACTTCCGCTCTCGCTAGAATCTGAACCAACACCTACACTATCATTAGGTTTAAGCTTTTGCTTGAACTGCCAAGGAAGGAACTCAGAAACAGCATTTGTTCCGCGACCCGTTCTTTCGTAGTAGAATGCTGAACCGCCACCACCATTCTTTCCAAGTTTCAAACCAGAAGCAACATTGGAAGCATTGTATGCCTCAGTAACACCGGACCAACTAACCAAATCACCACTGTTGAATCCATTGAATGGAGCTCCAACAACCAGTTTGTTTTTGTATATGTCTATAGACCAACCAAACAAATCTCCCGGATAACCAGAGTTCATGGCAACAAACTCTAAATAATCATGACCTCTTTCTTCTTGGTAGCGAGAAATACCACCCTTAATTCCGGCGTCTATGTACTTAGGATCATATGTATCGGTCGCTTCTCCGTACATGCCACTAAATCTTGGGAATACGCCGTAATCAGGTATGACTTCTTCTCCAAAGAATTCTATTGCCTGCTCTATCTCTATTGGTTTTATAGGACTCTTTAATCTAAGAACATCACCTAAGACGAAAGTATCTTCTTGGTCTGTGTAATTTTCAAGTTGTCCCGCTTTTCCGTTGTAACCGAATCTGTCTACCAAGTTTTGCATTCCACTGGCAGCAAAGTATTTCGCGGGACTTCCTTTTTCTGGTGCGCGAAGTTTTTGCTTGAACTCAAATCTTCTTCCTTTAGGTGATATCTCTAGCTCGCCCTCATATCCAAGTTTTTTTTCTGGACTTGAAGGATATAGACTTCTAATAAACAAACCATTTTCTGAGTTTGGATCAGATCTAAAGTGTGGAGACTGACCCTGAATAATTGTAGAGTCTGTAACAAGAATAATTCTAGACCTGTTTAGACCTTGATCAAAGTTTGTGAAGTGTTCTAGTTCGTCTGCAACGATCACAGGACCATCTTCTACGTCCAGATTAGGATTCAGGTCAGAGCAAAGTTCTACATTTGGAGGACAATATTTCCTATGATTAGTAGAAATTGGTCTGAATATATCTGGTTGCTCTATTCTCCTTTCTGGCGAGTACCAATCTACACCGCTACATATAGTTTCAAATATTGGATAATCCTTAGTGGTCGTTGTTTCGTTGTATTCAGCGAGAATAGGAATAAGATATCCAGATATTGCCAACACTCTAGGTGTAAATGGAGTTGGTTGATCTTCGCTAGATATTCTAGGAACATGCCACTCTTTTGTGTCAAATTTGATCTTAACAGAATCAAAACCTTCTTTAACTCTAAAGTCCCAAGTTGCCGTTTTCTTACTGTATTTTGGAGTTTTGTCTAGATACTTGTCTGCGTAATCTCCGGGATTTGTACTCTCATTTCCGGGTTCTGGAGAGAACTTAACAGTTAAGTCATCAACACAAGCAAGTATGTCGTACTTTTCTTCATCTGTTTCAGATACCCATTCTGCAAACAGTCTGTAACCTGAATTCTGAACAACTGGGAACTCTATGTTGCTCTCTTTTGTTACTATTTTCCAGAATAAATCTGGATTTTCTGTGAAATTTTCGTATATAGGATCTCTAAACTTGACTACAGAGGTTCCGCTTGGACCAAGTTTAATAGGAATATATGCGTAGTCGGTAAACCCATCGCCCTCTGGGTCAAATTCAACCTCAAGGTTTATTGGATCTGCACCGTTAGGTATTGCAGAAAGTTTATCAACCTTCGTGTTAACTCCGTAAGAATTAGCCCAAGTGTATGTTTCGCAACCAGATACTGCGATGTTAGAATCATCCAATAGTTGAATTTTGCTAGTATCATCTCCCTCTACTGGGCAGCAAGGAGAAAGGTTGGAGTTTCTAACAATGTCGGTATCTTGAACATAATACTTGTTATCATCACCCTCGACAAAGAAAGGTTTAGTTCCGATGCCAAGTTTATCGCACAGTATAGCAACATTATCTGCGGATTGCTGTGTTCTACCATAGGTTACAACAATCTTTTTATCTCCTTCTGCTAACCAATCTTTGATTGCTTTCATGTTGTCGTCAGTAGGAGCATTTAGCGGATCTGCTATCCAAAGTACATTACAAACACTAGGAATATTTGTAGCATTATTTACAACAAAGTGACCATTTTTCTTCAATACTTTTTCAACAACAGAATCTGAGAAAGCATTTTCTAGGGATGATCTACCAGTCCAGTCGCCTAGTTGATAAATGTTTGCCCTAGATGTGCAATTTTCCATAACCAAGTTGTTGTAGAATGCTATATTTTGGTCATTATTCCTTGGATCAAACTCATCTCCAAACAAGTCTCCCATGCTCCAACCATTTTCTGGAAGCATGGAGGCGATCATGTACAACTTGTTGCTATCGTTATCTGTAAATATTTCTTCTGCAACATAAATACTAAAGTCACTAACCTTTCTTCTTGAAGAGGCAGGTTCTCCATAGAAAGATGTACCCTTCGCCTGAATGATTCCATCTCTAGTATTTTCTTTATCTGGATTGAAGAAGAATCCTTCTTTGTACTCAGACTTAACATGATTGAATGAGTTGTATATACCGCTAATACCAGAGGTTGTATCTTGAATATTAAATACTGGTTCGCCAACCGTCTCTGTTCCAAAGCTATAGGTCGTAGTTCCTTTGGTTATAGTTTCCGTTCTGGTTCCAGTGCGTATCGTAGTACATCTTTCTTCAGTGCCACTGTCTGCTTCTATAATTATTGGAGGTTGCGCTTTATATTCTGCCGCTGCTATGACAGGTGTTATCTCATTATTAGGAACAACCAGAAGAGGTTTAGGTATTTGAGGGTATCTCTCGCAAAATTGCGCTGGATTAGGTGTGTCAAAATGGAATCCCCAGTTTGTTTCGTATTCTATTTTTGGATCACACTTAGATTCCCAACCTGCTCTTATGTCTCCCATATGTTTAAGAGGCAGTCCACATCTATCAAACGTCTCTGGGTCGCAAGGGTGATAAATATAGAAATCTTCTTGACCTAAATCAGAAAGATCTATTTTAATGTCACCAACACCACTAGCAAAGATATTTCCTCTAATCGTATGAGATTCATGTAAGAATCTAGGCAGTCTCGCTGGAACTGTATTGTACCTCAAATTAGCTACACCAGAATTAGTAACTCCAGCGGCAAGAGATTCTTCTCTGTTTCTCGCCGGAACAATTCTCATTCTACAACCGAGTTTTTTCAATATTTTGTTAATTATATCGTTAGACTTTTCATACAGTCCATTTTCTTCGTATAGAGGGTCATTACCAACTAACACTAACGTTCTATCACCCAAAGCCAACCAAGACTTAATATTATCTACAATCTCATCACTAGCGGCATCTAGTTCCGGCGTAATAATAAATGCAAGACCAGCATCTGTTGGTATTTCTATATCTTCAAACTGCGTTCTTTCAAACGAAACACCATCAACATCAAAGAACGTGCCAAGGTTATTGTAATAGAAACTAAGGTTATCAATATCTTGATGAACACTTCTATCCAAGTTACCAAACTTAAAGAACTCAACTGCTTTATTGTGCTTAAAGTATTTTCTTGACTCAAAGACTCTAACAGCACCCGCATTCGTGTAAGATGCCCAAGTATTGTTCTTAGAATAATTTGTTCTACTTCTAGCACCACCATACCAAACGTTGTAGTCATCAAACTCATTAAAGGAGTCGGTAGGAGCGCCAAATGCCACTACATCACCCTGTTCGTCGATGGCAGTGCTAAACCCTAGTCTAGAAGTACCAGCAAACTCTTGAGGTATAACACCCCACGATCCCGTGTACTTGATGTCTGTATAATCATAGTTAAAGACTTTTCTGTAAAGTCTAATGTCTTTATTTTTTCTAAGCAAGAATTTATCTAATTTACTAAGATCTTTATAAACTTCCAGTCTTGCGGCAGTAGCTCCTGACGCTGCCAATAATTCATTGTAACGATCAATGTGAGACTGAAGATCCTTGGTAAACGGATCATGAGTTTCAGTCAACCAGTCTAGAACAACTGTGTACATTCTGGTATTTTCTGAGTCGTCTCTCTCGTAAATCTGACATGCTTCGTTGATATATGGCGAACCAACGGAAATGATTTCACTGTTGTCGCTGATAGAAACGGCGTGGCCAAATCTATCCATAGGTTTCTGATCGCCATAACCCGGAATGAAGTCGTCTGTGTCGTAACTTCCGTTAAGAGCTTCTTCTTCTGGTGATATTATATCTTGGATAAGGTTCCAGTCTCCATACTCTTTCTCGAATATATAGACCCTTCCGCCAGACTCAGGTGGAGATTGGAATTCAACAGAATCATCTCTCGCATATTCTTGACCAACTCCGCTTGTGATAAATTTAAGATTATCTGTGAGTATCAGATTACCACTGTCTAGTGTTTTGTTCAATATTTCTACAGATGCTTGATCCCAATTAAATGCGTCGTCAAATATCTGATTTACATAACCTTTACTTGGATTAGAGTTTACCGCATCGTAAACGCCGCTGGCAAGCGAGTAGTCATTATAGAAGTCTACGAATTGATCTAGTATAGGTTTAAACGAGTTGGTAAAGTTTGTAGAGAATGTGTTGTCACCAAAAATACCTACTATTGGAGGTACACCACTGTGTAGGGCATTTCTATGTGGGAATATTTCTTTAAATTTAGAAATAACACCACTAACACCAGTATTAATTGCTTCGTTTTTGTTTATATCTGGATCAAGAACATCGTTCAAGTACATATGATTGAACCAAGGCTCTCTAGTGTTTGGAACAGACGGAAGGTCGTCTATGTTATCACTAGTAAACATCTGGCATATTAGAAGGTTTACATCTAATTCAGGATGCCATTCATTTGGAGAAGTACCCCAAGGAGCAGAGAAATACTTATACAGTATATCATACTTTCTGGCAGTTCTAACTATTTCTTTTAGTTTGGTTCTGTTGTAAGTAAACTTGTCCGTAAAGAGTATCATAAATACTGGGACACCAGAAGTTACAACGGTTGGGAATGTTCTAGACCATTTGCCTCCCGGTCCACCAGCAACAACAACTTCTCTTTCTCCGCTTTGACAGACATCTAATGAGAATCCTAATTCTCTACCCTCTTGACCAATCTCCCATTGTTGACCCGCTATGGAGAAGTTTCCAAAGTTTACTAGAGTTCCTGTTTTTCTACTTACAAAGTCTCTTCTCGCCCCAAGAGGCAGAAGTAATTTCTCTTCTAGTTGCCAATCTGCTTTTTTGCCTGCTACTTCTTGATCTCTTCTGTATAGGAATATAGCGCCAGCGTCTTCTAGATAATAACCACTAGCATCGTTTACATTGTGGTTAGGCGCACCTACTGCAAGCAAGTCTTTCTTGACCCTCATGCTCCTTCCGTAGTTGTCGCCCGCTTGCCTTCCGCTTACGTCTATAAGACTCGAATTACCACTAAGATATGGATAATCACCAATAAGCTTAACACCACTAAACGCAAGTGCTTGGTCACAATCTCTAGTGCAACACATACTATCAAATGCTGGGTCACAAATTCCATATTCCCATTCTTCCCAATCATTAGGCACAGGAATAGGATCTGTGTTTCCGGTTGTTATTTTTAGGTTTACAAGATATGGTCGTCCTTTTTTGAATCCAGTTAATTTTCTTATTCCGTAATAATTGTCTTGATATCCCGCTGCCTCATTTGTGTATGTTGCAGTTGCTCTAAATATCCCGCCATCATTACAAACTCTGTCTCTATAAACAACATCGTCAACAACGAGCGCTTCATCAAACGCTTTGTCTGGACTGTCGCTATCACAGAAACCAAACCCAAATAAATCTACACCTCTTATTTCGTCGTCTGCGCTAAATGTGGCATAAATATTATCTTGAATATCTATGGAGGTTCCATAGTTTTCCCCATTCCAGAAAACAAGAGGATTTCCGGGAACATTACTTTCTGATCTTAGATTATTATTTCTAATTAATAACTCTAATATTCCACTTTGAACAGTTGGATCAGGAGGTCCGTCTATGAACAAGTTCATAAGTCCACTTACTTGTAGGGCCTCCTGACCTTCAAGATACAAGTTCGCGGTCTCGCTAATAGTATTGTTGTTTATGGCAGCGCCAACAAGAGACAAATTAAAGTTGCCTGACGTATCGCCAAAATCACTATCAGATTCTGCAAAATACTGTTCTTGTAACAAGAATATTGGCATCTGACTCTGAATTCTTGGAACACCAGAGTCAGCAAATACAGACATTTTAAGTACACCGCTATCGGAACTAGCTTGCTGATCGTTCGCTACAGATAAAGGCAGGATACCGCTGGTAAATCCTAGTCCTTCTATAAACATGCCCATTCCAGAACCATTTGTTCCAGATAGATTGTTTAAAGTTGTTATAACTGGTTCTGGCGCTCCAGACGTAACCAAGAAGAATCCAAACTGACCCGGATCGTGGTCTCCTACAACAAAGTCAAGGTAAGGAGGCAATGAAGATACAACGTTTCCGTCAGAGTTGTTTATTGTTCCATAGTCTAATGTGTATAGTCCAAGGGTATCGTTTGTTGCTTTAGCACCACTAACACAAAGTATAAAGTCTCCAGATGCCTTCACGGGTTTTACGCCGCTCATGCAAAGACCAAGGGTGTCATTTAAGGAACCAGACACCCCAAACATATACATGTCCATCTTCACAGATTCAACAAGATTACCACTTGCTGTCAAACCCAGTGAACCAGAATCTGCCGTTGGTTTAACCCAAGCATCCTCTGCTCTAACGTGAACAGTATGAATATTCAGATTTGAGCGAAGAGAAGAACCAGAAGGATATGCTATGTCGTATTGAACAAACATATCATCTATATCTTTAGAATAAAACTTTTCTGTCAACTCTGAAAGTTTTTTCTCTTCTGGGAACAACGCCCACTTTTCTGTGTCGTCACAGTAATCACCATACGTAAACGTGCTATCTAATCTGGTAAAACAACTGGATGGTTGCAGGTAGTGATAATGTCTATTAATAAGACCCCAGTTAGGATCATCTGTTACGTAATAAGGTTCTTTATTCTTGGTATACAAACTTACTATCAGTTTAGGACCGACATTTCCATCGTCCCAAACCATACTTCCGCTAGAGCTATGCTCAATAATGCTTTCTACAACCAATGCTTTTTCTGCAAAGTCGTAGTTTCTAGGTAGACTTTTTGCAACCCTTCTGTGAGTTGCGTAGAAGTTGGAAGAAGCGTCTGACAAGTAGAATCTAAGGAAGTCATTTTCCAATTGGCTGTGATAAGCAACGCCAGAGTTTACGGTGTTAGGCATATCCTTGGTTGCGTAGGTAGAGTATGCAGATCCATCAGAATCAAACTTAAAGTTTATAAGGTCTCTGCCTGCTTTTTTACCCTTGGTGCTATTTAATGAATCAAACTCAAAATTGTACTCGCAGGATTTAAATGCACCTAAATACCAATCTGTATAAGTATTTTCATCAACATACGACCAAAGTTTAAAGTTATCGTTACTTACGCTTTCGTTAGGATTAAAGAACTTAACCCTTATATTATCAAAGAACTCCGTTATGCTTACTTGATTGTCTTGGAGTTGAGCCTCAGAGTTAAGAATGTTTCCACTGTTCGTTACACCGACTTCGCTAACCAGCATAGGCATACCAGAAACAGAAGCTCCTGCATAACCAAAGGTGAACTTATCGCTGAGATTTTCCATCTGGATAGGCTCACTTGATGCCCTGATGTTTTGGAAGTCACCTTGGTGTAGTTCGTTGTCAGTGTATAATCTTGCTCTTTTATCGCTATTCTCGTCGTAAGTAAATAATACCGACAATGGATACTGATAACCGCTATACTTTATAGTGTCTTGTATAAGGAAGTTTGAAGTGGTAGTGTGACCCGAAGCAAAAAGATAACCATCTTTAAACCCTACCACCAAACCTGATCGACTAGGAATAGAAGCAAACTGGGTGCTAAACAGTGTGCTAGAGTTGTAGAAATTGTAACCAATTCCGCTTGCGTTAGCATCTGGTATAAATCTGATAAATGCAGAAACACCACTAGAAGGATTAATACTTTCCCCTAACTCTAAGGCGGTCTTCGTTGAAAATCTTACAACCCTGTCGTAACCATCAAATATTTGTCCGTAAAGTTCATGATTTGTGAAGTTATTTGGACCATTAATTAAAGATGTCCAGTCTGCTGTTTTATAGTTACCGGAATAGGATGGCAATAGAGAACCAAACATTGTTCCGCTATTAAATCTCATTCCAACATTTTGGTGTATGTCTGGACTTACTGGTGTTCCGTTCTCAGTTAACGTCGCATGAACGTTTTCAAAGGTTTTTTCAGAAGAGAATTTAACAGAAGTAGGCGCATTGTCTTCCAAGTTACTAAAGTCTACATGAGACATTAAGAATGGCGTGTTTATTCGCCTTTCGTCAAACGCCCTGCTAAATTGATCTATTTGGAATGCGTGTCCAGCAACACCGTTAACACCTCTCCATCTTCTAGCATAGTTTGTTTTTATTGTATCAGGCGAAGCATACGCATGAGGTATATTTTCGATCCTAGAAAGTGGAGCGAATCCAGAACCAGCATTAAATATAGGATCTGTAGAGACCTGTCTAGCAACAGGATAGAACGACCCTTCCGTTCTGCCGTCTTGTATTTTCCTATAATTACCACCCTCTACAATCATCTCAAGCGCTGACTGAGGTCTATACCTAACAGCCAACTCTACTGCGCCAATAGAAGCACCACTAGGTAATGGATAAATATCCAAAAATAGTTTTTCTAGGTATGTGCTTTGAGTGTAGTCTATTATTCTGCCTAGTTCAACGTCATCTTTGTATATTCTTAACGGTATCTCGTACCACTTAAACTCTGTTCCTGATACAACAGGGTAAGTAGAAATCAGATCATGGTCGCCACCGAGATTATTACTGGTGTTGTCTTCAAAATATTGATCTTTATTTGAAACAGGTTCAGTGCTAAGACCTAAATCGTCAACGTTTCCAAATCCAGATTCCGTTGGAACAGTACCGAATGGGGAATAAGTTATAATGCTTTTGTCAGAATAATCTACAACATCTTGACTAGGAGTATTTTGTAAGAATCCTCCCATAGCAGGAGTCACATGAATTATGCAGTCGTCGCTGTAACCAACAATATCTAAGACGTAATTTTCAGCACCAACATTTTTCTTTGCTAAGACTCTTAACTTAATGTCTTCTACTTTAAAGAATCCGTCCTGATGGGTTGTAAGTTTTTCTTCAGCGTTAAAGACTCCTTGATCTTCATCAAACCATCTAGAGAAAATATTAGAGAAGGAATTTTGGAGGAACGAATCTGGTTTAACTTGGTAAAAAGTATCGTCACGTTGATGACCAAACTGAAGGATAAGTTTACCAGATTGACTTGTGTCATTGTGTGTCGTTATGTATTTATCATATCCAGAACCTGTTATGTTAGAAAGTAATTCTAAAGCACCTAACTTGCTAGAATTATCGCTACCATGAGAACCCTCCCAGATAGAAGACGCAGCAGGGCGAACACCAGTGTCAAAATCTGACAACAAGAATGCTGTTGGTTTTATTACTCTTTCTATTCTTCCTCCCTGCGTCTGACCTAAGATATAGGTGTTCATGAAGTTCTCTTTGTAAGGGATTTTTCTTCCGCTTGCATAGAGTTCTATCGCCGTTATTCTTAGACTTGGATTTATACCGCTAACACTGAAAAAGTCTTTGTATTCTTGATCAGAGGCAACAAAGTCATTATCGCCTTTAAAACCAAATGTGTACGCAGATTTTGAATATGGATGCCCCATGTCTTCTGATCTTACATTGAATGAAAGTGTATGACCAGAAGTTACATAGAGGTTTGGATAGTTATCTTGCCATTGATACCTCTCTGCATAGTTGAGAGATGGTTTTAGCGAGTAGGTTACAAAATTGGCGTCGTCTATATACTGGTTTGAATCGCCAATAAAAGTAAAGTCTTCATATTCACAAATAAGACCACCAGAAGGATCTTCCATCTTTACGTCAGTAAAGTGAAACTTAGGAGGCAATTCTGATTCATAGTTTTTCAAGGGACCAGACATTTTTATTCTAAGTCTATTTTCTGCTGGTCTAACAAGCAAGTCTGTAAACTTAAATTTATAGTCTGCTTCAAACTCTGTATTTATAGAAGATGCAGTTATGTAGGAGGTGGAATCATCTGCAACAATGCTATAATCTTTACTATAGTAAGAGTTGCCGACAAAAACGCCTTCGTCAATACTCTGATAAAGATTTGTGTTTTCTTCAGACTTGTTGATAAACCCACTAGAACTAACGTCTTCTTTAGGGTATACTACTTGATTTGCAGTCCAGTTACCAAAATCGCCGTTAAACTTCTCTAACCATTTTGAAGAAGCAGTCAGGGTCGCATTCTCAAAACCTGATACAGCAAGACCAAAGTCTATATTTAATCTAGACTGTATTAAACCGATTCCCTCTAATTCTTTTCCGGGACCGTGTATCTTGTTAACAAAACCTAATAGAAAACCAGAACCTTCTATAATCTGATCGTCAAAAGGAGGAGGCACTGGAGACGAACCCCAGATAAAGAAATCGCTTCCATAAACATTGAAGGCTTCGTCTAACTCATTAACCGTCTCGCATGTTCCGCTAAGAGATGTTATAACTTCATTTAGATATGGATTGTTTAAATATGCAGTATCCTCGTCTCTTGATCTACCAAATGATTTTACGTAGGTAGGATGCGGAAGTCCTGTGTAGTAGCAAAACTTAACTTTTGCGTCAACTACGCAACCAGAACTTATAACCTTTCCGCAATCGTTTCTCTCTATAGTCTCTTGGCAAAGATTTTTAATTGGAACATCTAGGTAGGTTCCGCTGGTAAATTCTAGTCTAAATGAATTGCAATTAGCGCTAACAACATCATAGTAGTATTGATCTAATCTGAATGCAATTTTTCTATGGTTTGCTAGTTTAAAAATCTCATCTCTGGAAAGAATCTTAGAGAAAACTCTAATATCGTCCAAAATACTTTCTGAAGGAGTATTGTTATTTGAGAATCCTCCGATGTAAGAATCGGTCTTGTTTGTAGAAAGAGTTATGTTGTCATCTTTAAATGTTTCTAATAATCTTCCCGCCTCGTAGAATTGAATTACTTTATTTGTGGTATCTACAGTGATAGCAAAATGAAATAGGTCGTCATATTCATTACTAGGTATTAAACTACCCTTAAAAGTTTTATTGACAGAACTTCCATTAAAGATAACTTCTATTTGTCTTTTTCTATCAAAACTTTTAGATGTTACTTTTAACGATATTTTGTGATTGCCTACTTTCAGTATTTCTGCCCCGGTGGTTCTCAGTTTTACATCTGACCAAAATGCATAAGTTGAAAGTGTCGTATTAGATTTTTTACCAATTGCTATGGACTGTTTAGACCCCAAGTTACTTGAAGTATTTGCTATAGAAGAATCTTTGCTGTAAAGTATTTGAGAATAAATTCCAGACTTTTGTATCGTCGCGTTCATGAAAGACAGATAGTTATTTTTATGATCGTAGTCAAATCTGTCTATAGGTTTAGAATGATCAATTTTGTAAACATAATGACCGTACTGCTTTGTGGTCACGCTGTCATCAAAGTGTGTGGATGAAACAAAGTCTGCTCCAGAACTCATGTGAGCAGATATGAGTCTACCAAAATCAGAATTAGAATCAGATGCTTGATAGAATGTTTTTCTTTTAGGGTCGTCGTAAGAGTAAACTTGAGAGACTTTTGTCCAGTCGTTTGTTAGATTGTAATCTAATATTAATGAGTATTCATATATAGAGGCAGATTCTCTACTAGAAACCAAGATCTTGTTACCGTCATGAGAAAGTGAAACATTTTCACCAAACAATCTAGACGGATTCCAGTTCTTGTTAATACCATCGCTTGCAGTGGTTATTGCTGGGTCTGGATTGATAACGCCAGAGTTACTATATCGACCAGTGTTTTCATCAAACTTAGCAACAAGCACCTTGCCGTTTAGGTCGTCACCCTCTGGACTAACAGAACCAAAAGCGACTGTTTTTCCGTCAGAACTAATATCTATACCGTGTGGTATTCTAATGTTCTTGCTTTTATCTATAAATGGAGAGTATGTTTTGTTATGAGAAAACAAATTTACTCGATCAGACCTTTTCCAAGAACCGGCATCATATTCATATATACCTAGTTTTGATGGGAATTCATTATCTGAGCTTACTATTTCATAAGCAGCAAGTCGATTACCAGTAGAATCAGACTTAACCATTCTTCCCATTGCCATGTCAAAAGCGGTAGCGGTCTTTATTTCTTGACCAAATCTTCTCCACCTTAAAGTCGTGGGATTTCTTTGATACGCTTTGATAGATCCTACCTCAAAAGAAGTACTGAGGTATGTTCTCTTTTTATTTCCACATATTAATTTGTCGCCCGCATCATTAAACGAAAGCGAATAACCTAGTCCGAAGTTTTTAGATCTACCAAACAAACCTGTGAATTCTAAACTTTTTATACCTTGAAAGTTAGAGTCGTCACCCCAACCAACAACTGTTCCATCGGCTTTGAATGCCAAGAATCCACTTTTTGTTGCGTATATTTGCGTAAACCCAGAACTTAGGTCTATTGCTGGATCTGTATTATTAAAACTGGTTTGACCGCCGAAATCCTTATCACCCCAAGCAACAATTCCTCCTGCTTTATTTATAGTAGCAAAAGCGCCTACCGTACTCGCTACCTTGGCAATATTATTAAGAGTTACACCAGATGAGTCTCCACCGAATTGTGTGTTGCCCCAAGTAACAATGGTTCCGTCTGTTTTCAGTGCAGCAAAGGCAGCTGCTGTAGCATATATTTCAGATACACCAGTAAGATCTGACTCAGAATTTAATAATGTCACATTGTCTGGTAATGCTATTAAACTGTTGAGTCCAGAAGAATCATCTAAAAACGATAAACCGCCTGCATAGGGGTTCCCCCAAGTTACAACCAGACCGCCCTCGGTTAAGGCAGCAAAAGAAAAAAGAGAAGGAACTATTTTTGAAAATGATTCCGACCCAAGTTTCGATTTTACATATTGACTTTGCTGGTATGCTGGATTACCTGCATCTGATATAGAGGGATGAATATGTGTCTTAAAATTATCATCCTGAGCTAAACTAGACTGCTGATCCTCTGTGCCTACATCTGTAGAACCCCAAGTGGTTATTTTTTTGTTTTTTCCTATTGCAGCAAAGCCAGACCTATTTGATTCTATTTTCTCAATATTTATTTTAGAACCAAATAAGTTTTTGTCTAAATCCCCGCCAAATTTATCTCTACCCCAACAA
>MDSX01086474.1_pt1 | contig 27430 bp, 23 predicted proteins | sample 811141 | NCBI WGS metagenome assembly MDSX01 (sample SAMN05326642, study PRJNA326480) | marine metagenome | isolation source: seawater | place: Atlantic Ocean: South East | collected 2010
AGGCACTTAAATCAATAACATCAGTAATGAGGTATTCATTCGATTTATCGCAGTTACAACCGTCATCATTTGTTGCAACAAAATTTGAGCCGGGGTTTGTAAAGGTAAAATACTGAGAGCTCAGTGAGGTGGGATTGCCACCTAAAAAGCCACCGTCCGTGGCGTTTGTGGTTTGCGTCCAAGTAGAAGGGACACCATTGTCAAAGTTTTCAGAATAAATAACGCTTTGTCCTTGCGCCATTAAACCTGTTACTGCGCAAAACGCAGCGAGTGATAGTAAAATTTTTTTCATCAGTCTTAAAATTAGAGTTCGTGAATTTAATGAAAAGACTCGTTCTAACCGCTAAATATTTTCTTGACATTAGCTATCTTTACACATGTAAAAATGATTCAATGAAAAACCTTTTAATATCCTTATTTGCCCTTTTTTCGCTCATCCAATTAAATGCGCAATCACTTACTGTCTCTGAAATGGATACAGTCCTCGAAGTGAATTCCACCAATACCTCTGATTATGGTTTTTCCATTAAGGTGGAGAATACGAGTTCATCTGAGGTAGAGGTTTATGTTAAACGTGCCTATCATGAAATGAATTGCGCTTACGATAGTGGTTATTTCTGTTGGGATTTTTGCTACGGAAGCGATATAGACAATTCTATTGGAAGCGTGGTATTTCAACCTGGAGATATTAAATCGGATTTTTCCGGCCATGTGTATTCTCCAAGTTCTGGAAATACATGTATGGATAGTACTAGATATGTTTTTTACAATGGCAAAGACATTAACGACTCATTAAGTGTTTGGGTAACCATTTCAGCTGGTCCAACAATGGGATCGGTAGAACTTAATATAAGTGAACATCAGGTTTATCCTAACCCAGCTAGGAATATACTGACCATAGAAGTGCAAAAGGAAGTGGAGTTCACATTATACAATACATTGGGTGAAAAGGTAAAATCCACTCATTTAATTCGGGGAAAAAATGCCATCTCTGTAGCTGATATGGCCAATGGTCTTTACCTCTACAGCGTTGATGGATCTTCCTTTAAACGGCTAACTATAAATCATTAATTGATTAAATGAGTTAATAATTGCCGCGCTTCGCGCGGCTTTTTCATTTTACACACGTAATAAAAGGTTTGAAAGAGCGTTACCCTTAGATTCAACAAACGATTATGATTTACTACGTAAATGGAGATTTCACTGAGAAAACAGCAACGAACGTGATTGTTGATTGTGCTGGGATTGGTTATGATGTGCAGATTTCATTAACAACCTATGCGGATATTGAAGCTCTGAATAAAGGTAGATTGTATACCTATCACCTCATAAGAGAGGATGCCGAAATATTATTTGGTTTTTCAACCAAAAGAGAAAAAGCTTTATTTGAATTATTGATTTCAGTTAGTGGGGTCGGTGCCAATACCGCTCGGATGATTCTCAGCTCGCTCTCTCCTAATGAAACTGAGCAGGCCATACTCTCTGAAAATGCAGGCACACTCCAAGGGGTAAAGGGAATAGGTGCTAAAACAGCACAACGAATTGTTATTGATTTAAAAGATAAGGTGGCTAAAATCGCTTTGGTAACTAGCGAGGGTGAAGCCTCAGCTACAAGCAGCGCTAGAGCAGAAGCTCATGCTGCTTTAACCACTTTAGGCATAACTGCCAAGCAGGCAGAAGGAGTTTTGAATAAGATTTTAAAAGACAGCCCGAAGGCAACTACGGAAGAATTAGTAAGAATTGCCCTTCAGCTGCTGTAAATGCAGAGAGAATACCATAAATATATAGTTAAGTTATTGTTCTTACTGCTGTGTTTTCCTTTGGAAGGATTTGCGCAAGACAGCACGGATACTACTAGTGTAGTTGGCAGTATTACTCTTCCTGAACCAACGAACTTCAGCAGGGAAATTATCTACAATCCTGTTTCAGGAAATTACCTTGTTTATAAGAAAATTGGAGACCTCCGGTTGCCAATCCCTGAAGTTTGGACAGTTGATGAATACAGGCAATACATGTATGACCTTTCAGAAAGTCAATATATGGCGGACAAAGCCATGTTATTCAATACTACAGGTGATAGTCCTAGGGATGATCAAGGATTAGTTCCTCAAATACAAACAGGGAGTGAGGCTCTAGGTAAGGTTTTTGGAAGTGAATTAGTAGAAATCCGTCCTCAAGGAATGGCTGAAATCCGGTTTGGAGGGCGCTATCAATATGTTGAAAATCCCGGTATTCCCGTTCGTAACCAAAAGACATTTGCATTTGATTTTGGTCAGCGGATTCAAATGAATGTAAAAGGTAAAATTGGCGACCGATTAGAATTGGGCATTAACTACGACACAGAGGCATCATTCGCATTTGACAACCAATTGAAGCTAGATTTCGAAGGCGAAGAGGACGATATTGTTAAGCGTTTGGAAATGGGTAATATCAACATGCCCTTGAACAGTTCCTTAATTACCGGTGCACAGAGTTTATTTGGTTTAAAAGGTCAATTTCAATTTGGGAACACAACAGTTACTACTGTTTTTTCTGAGCAGCGCTCTCAAAGCCAGAGTATAAATGTTCAGGGAGGAGGAACGACCACTGAATTTTATATACAAGGAGATCAATATGAGGCTAATCGTCATTATTTCTTATCACAGTTTTTTCGGGATCATTATGAGGAGTATTTAGAGAATTCACCGTTAATCACTTCTCCTGTACAAATTACCAAAGTGGAAGTCTGGGTAACCAATGAAAGGAGCTCTACCCAAAATTTAAGAAATATTGTTGCGTTCATGGACCTTGGAGCAGACGAACAATATGCGTATCGAAATCCCACCAGTAATTTATCTGGTATTAGCATATATCCGGGGGCAAATGTAAATATTGAGGGATATCCGAATAATGCAAACAATCAGTTAGATCCGTTGACCTTAGAGTTAAATATTCCGGGAAGTAGAGATATAGCAACTGCTAATCAAGATTTAAGTTTAGCAGGTTTCACAGAAGCCAAAGAATATGTAGAATTGGCTAATGCAAGAAAGCTAGCTCCTAATCAATTTAAGTTTCATCCACAGCTAGGATATATTACCCTTAACCAGGCACTTAATCAAGATGAAGTATTGGCAGTTGCCTTCCAATATACTGCTGGCGGTCGTACTTATCAAGTGGGAGAATTTTCGAATGACGGAGTTACACCACCCAAAACATTGATTCTTAAATTATTGAAGAGTACAGTTTTAGACGTTCGATTACCCATTTGGGATTTGATGATGAAGAATATCTATACACTTAACGCTTTTCAGCTTGATCGAGAAGATTTCTACTTGGATGTCCTCTACATGAATGACGAGACGGGCGTTCCTATTCCTTTTTTACCTGATGGTAACCTGAGTGACACACTTCTAGTAGGGGTGATGGAACTGGATCGATTGAATAATAACAATGATCCATTTCCCGACGGAATTTTTGATTTTGTTCCAAATGTTACCATTGACAAACAGCGCGGTAGAATAATATTTCCCGTCGTAGAGCCATTTGGGTCAAATCTGGATAGGAAACTTGACACGGAGCAGGCTAGAGATCGCTATGTCTACAATGCACTCTATGACAGCACCCGTTTTCGTGCTCAGGAGCAAACCCAAAAGAACAAATTCATTTTAAGAGGTCAATACAAAAGTGCTTCAGGTTCGGAAATTTCATTAGGAGCATTTAATATTCCTAAAGGATCTGTAACGGTAACAGCAGGGGGACGGACTTTAACAGAGAATCAAGATTATACTGTAGATTATTCCTTAGGACGCGTTCGAATCATCAACGAGGGCGTTATGAATTCTGGTTCACCCATTAAGGTCAATTTTGAGAACAACACGCTTTTCAACGTTCAAACCAAAAGTTTTTACGGTACTAATATTGACCATAAAGTCAACGAGCATCTTAATATTGGTGGAACCTGGTTGCATCTAACAGAGCGTCCATTAACTCAGAAAGTGAACATTGGTGACGAACCCATTTCAAATACCATTTGGGGAATGAACTCCAATTATAGTAATGATGCTCCGTATTTGACACGTCTTATGGATGCCTTGCCTTTGATAGAAACAAAGGAAAAATCACAAGTGCAATTTCGTGGTGAATTTGCTCAATTGATTCCTGGATCACCCAGAGGTATACGTATTACGGGCTCTGAAACAACCTATTTAGATGATTTTGAAAGCTCACAAACTACCATTGACCTGCGTAGTTTAAACTCTTGGAACCTGGCCTCTACGCCGGGTAATCAGAGTTCATTGTTTCCTGAGAGTTCTTTAAATAACGATCTGGCTTACGGCTATAATAGAGCTAAGCTCGCTTGGTATATTGTTGACCCTTCATTATATACTGGAGGAAGTTCTGTACCTGCAAACATTAGAAATGACCCTGAAATCACTTCTGATCAACGTACGCGAGAAGTACTCGTCCAAGAAGTTTTTCCAAATTATTCTCTCGCTCAAAATGAAGCGCGAAACTTGGCCATGTTTGATTTGGCTTATTATCCTCAAGAGCCAGGTCCATTTAATTTTGATGTAGAAGGCGAACCGGGTATAAGTGCTGGTATAAGCCAAGACGGTAAGTTATTAGACCCGGCCTCAAGATGGGGTGGGATTATGCGTCCTCTTCAGATAAATAACTTTGAAGAGCAAAACATTGAATTCATTCAATTCTGGGTCATGGATCCGTTTTATGAAAACGATAATCCACCAGACGGGGGTGATATATACTTCAACTTAGGAAGTGTTAGTGAAGACATTTTAAAGGACGGTCGCCAAAGTTTTGAAAACGGTATTCCAGCAAATGGCGATAAAAGTCAAATGGATACCACTCGTTGGGGATATTTAAGCGAGATTCAGCCCATTACAGAATTCTTTGACAATTCAACCGGTGCAAGGATTGTCCAGGATGTGGGCTTTGATGCACTTTTAGATAGCGAAGAAAGGCTTTGGTCCCCGGCAGGCTCTTCAAGTTACTTAAGTCGTATTTCAGGAAAGTATGGAACAGGAAGTGCGGCATATCAGCGAGCCTTTCCTGATCCTTCAAGAGATAATTTCCACTTTTATCGCAGCGATAGCTTGGACAATGAGAGTGCTAATATTCTACAGCGCTATAAGGGATTTAATGGTACTCAAGGAAATAGCACCACTGTTACGGTAGACGGAGTGCCAGCTTCAGCAACAAATGTTCCTGATAAAGAAGATGCCAATAGAGATCAGACTCTGAGTAAAACAGAAAGTTATTATCAGTACCGCATATCAATGCGACCGGAAGATTTGATTGTAGGGGAGAATAACATTTCGGATATCTATGAAACAACAAGTCATGATTTACCAAACGGTATGGCACGCCCTACGCGCTGGATTCAATTTAAGATTCCCGTTTTTGAACCTGAGAAAAAGGTTGGTGGAATAACGGATTTTCGTTCTATAAGATTCTTAAGAATGTTCCTACGTGAATTTGAGCGTCCAATTGTCATGCGCTTTGCTCGTTTTGAATTGGTGCGTGGTGAATGGAGACGTTTTCCATTTTCACTTGATGACGTTAGTGATATTGTCCCGGTAGATGAAGACGATAAGACTTCATTTAATGTGAATGCAGTTAATCTAGAGGAAAATGGCGGACGATCTCCAATACCCTATGTTCTTCCTCCAGATATAGAGCGTCAACAAGTATATGGAGGAACTCAAATAATTCAGCAGAATGAACAAAGTATGTCTCTAGAGATATGCGACATTGAGGATGGCGATGCACGGGCTGTGTTCAGAAACTTCAACTTTGACATGCGCATGTATAAGCGCCTTCGGATGTTTGTTCACGCGGAAGCAGCAGGTCAGTTTGAAAATTTAAACGACGATGATTTGAGTGTTTTTGTCCGATTAGGTTCAGATTATAACGGCAATTATTATGAATATGAGGTGCCGTTGAAAGTAACTCCATGGGGTGAGTTACTGCCAGAAGACATTTGGCCTAATGACAATAATGTTGATTTAGTTTTTGAGGATTTAAAAACGTTAAAATTGACAAGGAATGCTGCAATGGAGACCGATCCTTCACTCAGTCTGATTAATAAGTTTACCATTACAACCGTAAACGGAAATAAAATGTCTGTAGTGGGATCACCTAACTTGGGTAACATCAGGACGCTATTAATAGGAATTCGTAATCCAAAAAAACGCAGCGGTATTGACGGAGATGATGGGCAAGCTAAATGCGCAGAAATTTGGGTAAATGAGCTGCGTTTAAGTGACTTTGATAATAGAGGGGGCTGGGCAGCGACAGCAACTGCTAGCGCCAAATTGGCCGATGTTGCGAATGTGAATTTGACTGGTACCATGAGTACAATTGGTTTTGGTTCCATAGAACAAACCGTTAATGAACGCAACAAATTTGCGGAGCGCTCTTACGGTATTCAGACCAATTTGAATATAGATAAACTACTTCCTCAAGAGGCTGGAATCAAATTTCCAATGTTTTATAGTTTCAATGAGAGTTTTAAATCTCCCCAATTTAATCCGCTGGATCCTGATATTAACTTCAAAGAATCTTTAGCAGCTGTAGAGACACAGGAAGAGCGCGACAGTTTGAGGTATGCAGGTCAGGAATATCAAATGCGTAAGAGTCTCAATTTTACTAACGTACGCAAGGAAAAAGGTCGGGTAGGAGAAAGGGTTAGGCAAGGTCCTAAAACTCCTGTGGTGGCAGAAAAAGAAAGTGCTGCGGTCAAAAAGAAAGGCATTAACTGGGCAAATTCCCCTGTGGCAATTAGTAACTTCAATGCATCTTATGCCTTTACAGAAAGCGACCGAAGAAATATTAACATCGTGCAAGATCATCGCATCATGCATAAAGCATCTTTAAACTATAATTACCAAACAAGACCTAAAAACATAGAGCCTTTTAGCAACTTTATAACAAGTGATTATTTGGCTTTATTGCGCGATTTCAATTTTTATTATTTACCGTCTAAGGTCAGTCTTAGGACGGAAGTTACTAGGCAGCTCGCTACCATGCAGATGCGTAATACGTTTGATCCTAAAATTTCCTTACCAATTACGTACAATAAGGCTTTGACCACTCAACGCATGTATGATATTGCCTACGATTTATCTACGTCTTTGAAGTTAGATTATACAGCGACTGCTCAAAGCAGAATAGATGAGTTACCCGGAGATCCTAAAACTCAGGCAAATCGTGATACAATAATAGCGGGACTTTCCTCTTTAGGGAGGCCAACGCAATTTCATCAGACCATTAATTTGAACTGGCAAGTTCCTATTAATTTATTGCCGCTGATGGATTGGACTTCTGCAAGTCTTCGTTATTCTGGTAATTATGATTGGCAAACTAATTCAACGGCAGCGTTAAATCCAAAGTCAAATCCAGATATCTATTTTGGTAACCTTGCGCAAAATTCCAATAGTATTCAATTGACGGCAGATGCCAATTTTGTTAATTTTTATAACCTCGTCCCATTCTTAAAGAAGGCAAATCAAGGTGGAAGAGCTCAGCCAATAGCGCGCAGAGGCACTCCTCAAAAAAGAGGGTCCAAGGAGGAAGAAAAAGAAGAAGAGAAGGAGAAAAAGGACTCTAAGATTCTTTTAAGTTTTGCTCGCGTTGTCATGATGCTACGCACAGCCTCATTGACCTATTCGCAGACGAACGGTACAATGCTCCCTGGAGTGATTACTAACCCTATATTTTTTGGCCTTGACCCAAAAGCACTCATGTCTCCAGGGTTAGATTTTGTGGTAGGACTTCAGTCTGATGTGGCAACAAGGGCAGCGGAGAATGGATGGCTAACACAGAATACCAAACAGCCCAATCAATTTAGAAAGACGTTTACTGAGAATTTAAATTTTAGAACGACCATTGAGCCTTGGCAGGACCTGCGTTTACAGATAAACGCTACGAAAGTGGTAGGGTTGAATAATTCCTCCATATTTAGATACCATGACCCATTATTGGACTCTACTCTTGGCTTAGCTCCTGGGTTTTATAATTTCAATCCAATGGTACAAGGGAATTACAGCATAAGTTTTATGTCAATTGGTAGTGCTTTTGAGTCTGTAGATTCCTCCAATTCGCCAGTATATAATTTGTTTCTTGCCAATCGTACTACCATTTCTGAGCGATTACGAGATAATAAAGCAGCAGCGGATCCTACTTATTCGGGTAATTTCATTTCTGCTGTGGATGATTCTACAGGAACAAGGGAAGGTTATGATGGCTATAGCTTTAATAGCTCAGAGGTTTTGATTCCTGCATTTTTAGCTGCTTATGGCGATAAAGATCCAACTCAGGTGGAGCTTGATGGAAGGCCATTACTACCTATGCCAAATTGGAATTTAAATTTTAATGGATTGATGAAGATTCCTTGGTTTAAGCGGAATTTTCAGACTTTTACAATAACCCATACTTATAAAAGCTTGTACACAATGAATTCGTTTCAAAGCAACCTATTGCTGCAACAACGTATTCAAAATGGAGAGCCAGCAAATAATATACGCAATAGTAATGGTGATTTTCTGCCGCTTGAGCAAATTACACAAGTGAGTATTTCGGAAAATTTCGGGCCTTTTGTTGGCTTGAATATGCGGTTGAAAAATCAAGCTAGTCTTCGACTAGATGTCAAGAGCAATAGGCAGTTGGATTTATCCTTGGTTAACAACCAATTGTCGGACACTAGAGGTTTTGAACTAATAGTAGGCACAGGATACATCATTAAGGATGTTAGTTTTACTATAGTAAGTGACGGAAAACCACAAAAAATAACTTCAAATTTAGATTTGAAATTAGACTTTAGTTTGAGAGATAATCAAACTGTTATCAGGCGTATTCAAGAAGGTGTGGATCAGGTAACTGCGGGTCAACAAGTATGGTCTATCAAGGCAAGTGCAGATTACATGCTCTCTTCCAAACTAACGGCAAGGCTCTATTACGATCAAGCTGTGAGTAAGTTTAAAACTTCAAACGCCTTTCCTACGTTAAATACAAATGCAGGAATTGCGTTTAGATTTAATCTTGCGCAATAATTGGAATAAAATGCAAAAGCATTTTACATTTGTTAAAAACAGAAAAGAATGAACTATCCAGATAATTTAAAGTATTCAAAGGATCACGAGTGGGTTCGCGTTGAAGGAGAAGAAGCTTACATTGGAATTACGGCCTTTGCTCAAAGTGAGCTTGGTGATATTGTCTTTGTGGATGTAGATACAGAAGGCGAGAGTTTAGACCAAGATGAGGTTTTTGGCAGTGTGGAAGCTGTGAAAACAGTGAGTGATCTTTATTTGCCGGTTTCGGGTGAAATTGTTGAATTTAACGAAGCGCTTGAAGATACTCCTGAGGCGGTGAATGACGATCCTTATGGCGAGGGTTGGATGGTTAAGATCAAAATGAGCGATATATCACAATTGGACAATTTGATGGATTCTGATGCTTACCAAGCAATGTTGGGTTAATCATGCGTAATCCATGGATATATAGAGCTCCTGCCATTGGTTGGGGCTTTTTTATTCTCTACGCTTGTTTGCTCCCCGCAAGCGATCTTCATTCGCCGTATGACATAAAAATCAATGATAAGCTCATTCATTTTGTACTGTACTTCTCATGGATAATCTTGCTTTACTTTGCCACGTCAAGGGCATACCAAAGAGTAATAAATAAAAGGAAGGTTCTTATCTATTGGGTTGCGGCGATTGCCATTGGAGGTTGTATTGAATTAATGCAAAATTGGATGGCGCTCGGTAGATCTGGAGATTCTTTAGATGCATTGGCTAATACTGCAGGAGCATTAACAGGAATGGTATGTTCCAGAGTTATCCATAGGGTTTTGGCATAGTTTTTAGGCTCATTTATGGGTAACCCCTTAAAAGAGAATCGTATGAGCCTAAAAGTTAGAAAGTCTGTGAAGGCTGATTTAGAACATAAACGTCCATTATTTCTAATTCTTGGTTTAGTTCTGTCCTTGTCTCTCACCTATCTCTCCTTGGAATGGAGCTTTGCAGAACGCAGTTTACTCAACTTTGAATCATGCAATCTAGATCTTTTTGATGAAGAAGATTGGGTTATTCCAATAACATCGGTGCGAAAACCAATATTGTCTTCAAGTAACTTACAATTAAAAACACAGCCAGATATAATAAAAGTGGTAACCAACGCGTCCGCAATGCCATCACTGAATGCTGCGCTATTTGGAAGTTTTGATGAAGAAGGATTTGAGGAAATTATTGATCCGTTTCCAAGTGATATGCCTACATTCCATTTTACTGCTGTGGAATCAAAACCAATATTTAAAGGTTGTGATAAGCTTGTTAGGGAAGAGGATAGGTTTGATTGCTTTCAAGAAAAGCTACTTGGTTTTGTAGCTCAGAACTTTCATGTCAATGACCAAATGATGATGTTCTCTTCAGGGGAAAAGGTTTTTATTGAATTCGTTATTGAAAAAGATGGAAGCGTTAAAAATGCCACCATAATTAGAGGTGAGGACCAATTCATCAGAGCAGAAGCCATGCGTTTAGTTAAAAGCTTACCTGAGTTCACACCTGCAAAAATCAATGGAAAGCCAGTGCGTATGTCTTATATGCTCCCAATCAATGTAAAACTGCAATAAATACTGCAAAAAACTCATTTGTGCTAACGTATGTTTTGGCTATTTTAGCACCTCAATTAGTTCCAATTCATGAAGAATAGAAAATCCTATATGGCAGACGCGGAAAATAAGAAGAACCTCTTCTTGTTGGTCGGTCTAACGTTGTCCTTAGCTTTAACATTATTTTTCTTGGAGTATCGTTCTTATGAAAATGGTCCTGGTGATCTGGGTAAGTTGAGCTTCGACGAAGATGATGAGATTGCCATCATTACGAATAGAACGCCACCTCCACCACCTCCACCACCTCCGCCAGCACCGCCAGAGGTTATACAAATTGTGGAGAACGATTTGGAAATTGAGGAAGTAGAATTTGAATCTACAGAAACAGATGAGAGCGAAGAAATTGAAATCGTAGAAGACGATGAAGAAGACGATGAAATTTTCAATTTTGCTGTAGTTGAAAACAAACCGGTTTTTCCAGGTTGTGAAAAGCGCGCAACGGAGGATGAAAAATTCATGTGTTTCAATCAGGAAATCATGAAGCATATTGGTAAGAACTTTGAATTCCCTGAATTGGCAAGACAAATGGGAATACAAGGCAAGGTGTACATCAACTTCGTTATAGAAAAAAATGGAAAAGTGAGTTCGGTAACCATTGCAAGGGGTGTTGATAAGCTTATTGATGATGAAGCTATTCGTGTAATCAAAAAACTGCCAACATTTATACCGGCAAAGCAGCGTGGAAAACCTGTTCGAATGCAGTACACAGTTCCTATCAATGCAAGATTACAATAACTAGTATATATTTTATTGATGGCCCGGACTCTGTTCCGGGCTTTTCTATTTTAAACTCTTATTTAACCTTTTATGTCGAGTATAGATTTAAATGAATTAAGCCTTATTGCGGCCCAAGCGGCGTTAAAAGGTGGCGTGGAAATACTTGATGTGTACAAAAACGAAACTGCCCTTGTAGAGAAAAAAGGAGACGACAGTCCATTGACACAGGCAGATACTCGAGCACATCAAGCAATTATGAAGCTTTTGGAACCTACGGGTATTCCAATATTAAGCGAAGAAGGAAAACATCTTCCTTTTGAGGAACGTTCAGATTGGTCGCAGTTGTGGATTGTTGACCCTCTTGATGGTACGAAAGAATTCATCAAGCGAAATGGTGAGTTTACCGTCAATATAGCTTTAGTGGAGGACGGCTGCCCAATTATGGGGGTGGTATATGTACCGGTGACTGGAGAACTTTACATAGGATCCAGAGGTCAAGGTGCCGCAAAGTTGATAATAGAGTCAAATGCAATAATTAGCAGTGAGCAATTGAGTAAAGGTGAAGCCCTTCCTAAAAAAAAGGAGCGCGAATTCACGGCAGTTGGCTCTCGCAGTCACATGAATGAAGAAACTGAGACTTTTCTAGAGACGTATAGAGAAAAGCATGGTGTAGTGGCAATTTTATCAAAAGGATCGTCTTTGAAAATGTGCATGGTCGCCGAAGGATTAGCTGATGTATATCCCCGTTTTGCGCCAACGATGGAATGGGATACAGCAGCGGGTCAAGCTGTGGTTGAGGCTGCAGGCTTTTCTATGTTGGAAAAAGAAAGTAGGCTTCCTTTACGATATAATAAGAAGGACCTTTTAAATCCCCATTTTATTGTCCTTTAACTCCGAGGGAATCAAAAACCTGTATCATATCTTTACCCTTTCAATTTAGCGATTCAGTGTCCAAAAAAAGCAATCCATCTTTCATAGGAGAACTAATAAGATTAGGGAAATTCCGGTTGGGTGTTTCGGTTGTCTTTTCTTCTATTGCAGGGTATTTGCTAGGTTATACGGCGTTCTCTTGGACGCAAACTATATTACTCACTTCCGGCGGTCTTTTGGTTGTTGCAGCATCAAATGCGTTTAATCAGATTTATGAGGTAAAGCAAGATGCATTGATGCACCGAACTAAAAACCGTCCTCTTCCGGCAGGCACATTGACTATTCGCCAAGCGTATTTTTCGGCAGTAATAGCGTTGTTATTAGGCTTGATTTTGTTGTACAGTATAAATACAATGACAGCATTTTTTGGTGGTTTATCTGTTGTATTATACGCATCAATTTACACTCCTTTGAAGGCTAGAACATCGTTGGCTGTATTCATTGGTGCTTTTCCTGGAGCCATACCCTATATGCTTGGATGGGTGGCAGCTAGAAATGATTTTGATATAGAGACTGGAACATTATTTGCTCAGCAGTTTTTTTGGCAATTCCCTCATTTTTGGGCAATTGCATGGTTTTCCTTTGAAGATTACAAAAGAGCTGGATACAACTTACTTCCCTCAGGTGCAAAGAATAGAGCAACACAAACTTTCATAGTTGCATATACCGTTTGTATGATTATCGTAGGTATTCTGCCTGCCTTTGGAATCACGGGTGATTTGACACTCAGCTTTCAGGGGGCTGCTTTAGTGGTAGTTTTGGGTTCTTGGGTCTTGGTGAATGCAATAAAATTATTTAAAAGTGGAGAAGATAGAATTGCTCGCAAACTAATGTTTAGTAGTATTGGTTATCTCACAGGAATGCAGCTCATTTACGTTTTAGATAGATTTATATAATCACATGGAAACATTAGCGGAACAAAGAAGAAAAGCGTCAAAACCACTCCTCTGGATTGGAATCGGTTCTATCATAATGGCATTTGCTGGATTGACCTCAGGGTATGTTGTTAGTCGAACAACCTTAGTTGAAAATAGTCAATGGTTAGTTTTTGAGCTCCCGTCAGCATTCAATTACAGTACTGTAGCAATCGTTCTTTCTTCACTTTCACTTTGGTTAGGCAAAAGAGCTATTTCACAAGATGATAAAATCAAGCTGAAATTATTCTTGTGGGTTACTGTGTTGTTTGGTGCATGTTTCGCTGTGTTGCAAGTTCGTGGCTGGTCGCAGTTAATAAATGATGAGGTTTATTTCACTGGACCGGGTTCTAATCCAGCAGGCTCGTGGGTATATGCCATTTCTTTGTTTCATTTAGCGCACCTTTTTGGTGGAATTTTATCTTTACTTTATACGTTAACAAGAGCGTACAAAGACAAATATTCAAGGGAAGATTACCATGGAGTTGAGCTAACTTCTATTTACTGGCACTTTGTGGACCTTTTGTGGATATATTTATTCATCTTTTTGACTCTTATTCGTTAAGTTTGCACGAATCATTTTTCAAAACCAACCATTATGGCTTTAGACACTGATTTGGTGCAAGATCAAAATCATTGGGGTGGAGGTTCTAGACCTCTTGAGGCGAGATACGGAAAACTAATGATGTGGTTTTTCTTGCTATCGGATGCCCTTACGTTTTCGGGTTTTTTAACTGCTTATGGACTCATGCGTTTCAAATACGAGAGTACTTGGCCAATAGCGGAGAATGTCTTTACGCACTTTCCAGGTCTAGAGGGTGATCAACCTTTGTTGTATGTGGCGCTCATGACCTTTATTCTAATCATGTCTTCCGTGACAATGGTTCTTGCGGTAAATGCGGGTGAAAAAATGAACCGTAAAGCAGTTACTAATTGGATGCTCTGGACCATTGTAGGTGGATTCATATTCGTTGGCTCACAAGCTTGGGAGTGGTATCATTTTATAATGGGTGATAGCGGTGCCATTGAGACCTCTCGTCAGGAGATTCTCCATGTGTACAATGCAGAAGGTGAGCGATTGAGTTTTAGTCAACTTGTGCATGGAATGGAAGAAGGTCATGCGAGTAATCATGGTGAGACATTTAGTAAAGCTGAAGTACTTAGCTCCCTGGAGAAGAATAAGGATTATTACATGAAAGAACCAGGAAAACTCGGTGAAGCATTTTCTCACCAACAAAGCCTAGACTTTCTTGCATCTGGAGATGTAGTTCAAGGGGCGAATATGATTCACAACGAATATGGAAGAAAGCAGTTTGCTAATTTCTTCTTCTTTATTACTGGATTTCACGGTTTTCACGTGTTTTCAGGAGTAATCATCAATTTTATAATATTCTATAATGTATTATTAGGAACCTATGAGAGAAGGGGTCACTACCGAATGGTAGAGAAAGTAGGATTATACTGGCACTTTGTAGATCTTGTATGGGTTTTTGTATTTACATTCTTTTATCTCGTTTAATCAAGAGTAATCATGGCAGAACAAGTTGGAACATGGTGGATTTGGAAGGTATTCTGGATTCTATTGATAATTACAGGAGTCGAAGTGATTTTGGGTATCATTAAGCCAGAATTTTTGCTTGGAGCATTTTTAGGCACGTCCATCCTCAATATTATTTTTATCATTTTAACCCTAGTTAAGGCTGGATATATAGTGCAGATTTTTATGCACGTGAAGTATGAGAAAAAAGCTCTAAAGTATGCTTTGTACTTACCTAGCCTCATTCTCATCCCATATTTAACATTCATTTTGCTTACTGAAGGTACATACTTATTTACATAATGAAGACAATAACTGTATTTCAACGGGTAGCACTAATAGCGGTATTGGTGCTACCCGCTTTAGTTTATATCATTTTTGTTTATGGTCAAAATGAAGTTTTCTTTCAGACTTTAGAATATGTAGGAGAGCGCGGTTATGACGAAGAAAATGAGGATACATTGTTTTATGAAATCCCCGCCTTTGAATTAGTTTCTGCTAAAAATGAATCCTTAACTAAAGAGGTTTTAGATTCTACTATTTATGTGGTTAGCTTCTTCTTTACAACATGTCCTTCCATTTGTCCAGCAATGAATTTTCATTTAAATGAGATAGAAAGTCGATTCAAGGGTTACCCGGATTTTAAATTGCTCAGTATTACCGTCGATCCAAACAGAGATAGCACGGAGGCCCTTGCGTCCTATCAAAAGGAGCGAAACTATAGCTCTGAGAAGTGGATGTTTGCAACAGGCGGAAAAGAACAAATTTATGATTTAGCTAAAGGGTTATTTTTGAATGCATTCGAAGATCAAACCGCTGAGGGTGGATTTCTTCATAGCACAAATGCTATAATCGTAGATTGGAACGGAAGAATTAGAAGTAGAAAAGATGATTCAGGGAACATTGTGGGCTCTTATGATGTTTTAGATATAACTCAATTGAATGACTTAGAGTCAGACATTAAAGTGTTGATTGCTGAATATGAACGTGACAAACACAATTTGTTAGATGATTAAAATACCAGAAAACAAGAAGGTTCTTAATTTTATTTATGTCGTTAGTGTAGTTGTTCCAGTTGCTGTAGCGCTGATGATGTTTATGCCTGTTCAATGGAAGGTCAGTCTTGGGCTCATAGAAAATACAAGTGTAAGTATTTTGCCGCTAGTTCACGCTGTTCTTAATGGAATGACGTTTGTATTTCTCATTCTTGCCGTATTCGCCATAAAGAGCAAGAAAATCATGATTCATAGAACGTTTATGCTACTGGCATTGCTGCTTAGTTCTATATTCTTGTTATCCTATATTGTTTATCATACCACGCATCCTAGCGCGAAGTTTTTAGGTGAAGGTGGGATTAGAGTGGTTTACTTTTTCATACTCATCTCTCACATTATCTTGAGTGTTCCCGTCATACCCCTCGCGCTCCTGAGCATATTCAGAGGTTGGACTAATAATATTGAGAAACATAAGAAAATAACAAGATTTTCATTTCCCATATGGCTATATGTCAGTTTTACTGGAGTTCTCGTATATCTATTTATGCAACCGTATTACTGATGAAGTTTTTAAGTACGACTGCGCTTCTAATATGTATCCCTCTTACTAGTTTTGCTCAATGTAGTATGTGTAAGGCTGTAGCTGAAAGTGCCAATGGAGGTGGGTTTGGAACAGGTCTGAATTATGGTATTTTATATTTAATGATCTTCCCTTATCTCATCATTGGTGGTATAGCTTATCGTTTGTACCGATCTCGAAAAGCCAACTAAATATCCTATCTTCGGAGTGCCGCTAATCCTATAGAAGCACCAATGAAGAAATCTAGCCTAATAGCCTGCTCATTTTTAATAATGAGCTCAATGATAAATGCTCAAGAGAAATGGTCATTAAACAAATGTATTGAGCACGCTAGGGTAAACAACTTAGATATTCAAAGAGGATACAATGCGGTCGCGAATGCCGATCTATCCGAGTGGCAGAGTAAATTAGCCTTCTTACCTACAGCCAATATAAATGGTGGCTATTATTGGAATTTTGGATTGACGATTGATCCAATAAGCAATACCCGCCAACCAGGTTCAAGACAAACTTTAAGTACCACGGTATCTGGAAATTGGACCTTGCTTTCGGGAGGTAGAAACATCTATCAATTACAGCAATCTCGATTGAATAGTGTAGCTGCCCTCTATCAATTGGAAGAGGTCAAGAACAATACATTTTTGAATATTGCTTCTGCTTACCTCCAAATTATAGTAAATATTCAACTTGAATCCGTTGCTAAAGGGCAGCTCAATACATCTTTGAAAAGTTTAGAACGTACGCAGATTCTTTATGAAAACGGGGCTATTTCTAGAGATAACTATTTGCAAAGTGTTGCGCAAACTAAAGGAGACGAAGGCAATTTGACGGGCGCAACTAATTCAGTTCTACTAAGTAAGTTACTCTTATTTCAGATTTTACAGCTTGAAACAGATTTTGAGTCTTTTGATATTGAAGCACCAGTGGTTGATCTCAATCAATTAAGCCTCAATGATTACGGCAGAGACGACCTTAAGAATCAGGCAATCCAAAAACAACCTTCGGTCAGGGCTGCGAAAGCTTCCTTGGAAAGTGCACAGTATGGGATTAAACTGGCCAATTCAGGAAGGTACCCAAGCTTGTTTTTTCTGGCACAATTGAATTCAAACTATGTTCAAGGGCTCCCGTATTTTACTGATTTTGTGGAATTAACAACGTATACTTTAGTTGAAAATCCATCAACTGGAAATATTGAACAGATTCCTCAAGTCATAAATGTTCCTGATCCTAATTCCCAAATTAATTATACAATAGGTAATCAACTTTCCGATAACTGGAATCAATTCATTGGTTTTGGTTTTCAAGTTCCATTATTTAATGGTGGAACCACACATGCTGCGGTTCAACGCGCTAAAATTCAAGAAAATAACGCTTCATTGGATATTAAAGCCAGTGAGTTATCCGTGCGCCAAACTATAGAAAGAGCATTAGTAGATGCCAAAAACTCCCTTGCTTTATTTAATGCTGCTAATGCTTCTTCTCAAGCATCAGAATTAGCCTTGAACAACGCACAATTAAATTTTGACGAAGGAGTTATAAGTGCTTTTGATCTTGGTTTATCTAAGAACCAATACTTAGCGGCTAAGAGTCAAGAAATTCAAACAAAATTTGACTACCTCTTTAAAGTAAAAGTCCTTGAGTTTTATCTGTTCAACCAAATATCCCTTTAACCTAAATTATACATGAAAGTCAATTATAAAATAATAGTGCCGATTATCGTTCTTGTGATTGTCGCAATCGTTGCGAAGAAACAAGGATGGATTAATGGCAATTCAGGAGCTATTGAAGTAACTACGGGGTACATACATAAAAGAACTGTAATAGAGTCCGTAACAGCAAGCGGTAAGATCCAGCCTGAGGTTGAAGTGAAAATGAGTCCAGAAGTGAGCGGTGAGATTATTGAAGTAAATGTTGTTGATGGTCAATATGTAGATGAAGGAGCACTTTTGGTCAAGATTAATCCAGATTTATACGAAAGTGCCATAACCCGGTCAAGAGCTGCAGTCAATAGCGCAAAAGCAGGAGTTGCACAAAGCAAGGCTAGTTTAATAGAAGCAAACAAGTTATGGGAACGCAACAAAGTTCTTTTTGAAAAAGGTGCCATTTCTCAGCAAGAATTTGATGCTGCTCAACGTGCCATTACCGTAGCTGAATTGCAGAAAGAAAGTGCGCAATATAATCTCCAAAGTGCTGAGGCAAATTTGGATGAAGCGTATAAGAATTTAAAGCGCACTTCTATTGTTGCACCAATTTCTGGTACGGTGACTAAATTGAATGTTGAGCTTGGTGAACGAGTAGTTGGAACAGCAACTATGACTGGGACTGAGATGCTGCGAATTGCCGAATTAGATACAATGGAAGTATTGGTTGAAGTTAATGAAAACGATATCGTTAAACTGATGCTAGGCGATACGGCACTTATTGAGTTAGATGCGTTTTTAGGTGAAAAATTTCAGGGTGCGGTAAGCGAAATTGCAAATAGTGCAAATTTGGCAATGGGTGCTTCTGCCGATCAAGTCACCAATTTTGAGGTAAAAATCAGAATCCTTAATGAAAGTTACGCTCATTTAGAGGAAAAGTATGGAGCCAATCCGTTTAGACCTGGGATGACAGCAACGGTTGAAATCATCACCAATAAAGTGAAAAATGCTTTGGTTGCTCCTATCCAAGCTGTTGCTGTTAGGGAAGATACATCTGCAACTGCTAGAACGTATGGAAATACGGATGAACAGGATAAGAGTTACGAGGTAGTATTTATCCCAGAACAAGGCAAATTAGATATCAAGGTGGTTAAAAGTGGCATTCAGGATGATGAATTTATCATTCTAGAAGGTGTTACGGATAGCACAGAAATAGTTGTTGGACCCTATAGTGCAGTTTCACGACAGTTGAAAAAGGGTTCAATCATAACACTTCAAGAAAAAAAATGATCCTATGTATTGAAACGGCAACTAAGAATTGTAGTGTTGCCTTAGTTTCAAAAGGTGTTTGCATAGCGCATCGTTCTCAATTTTCTGATAAATATATTCATGGAGAGCGTTTGCATGGTTTCATTAAAGAGCTCATGGTGGAGGCTAACCTTTCTTTTCAGGAACTTTCTGGCGTTTGTGTTGGTAAAGGCCCTGGATCTTATACGGGTCTTCGTATTGGTGTAAGCGCAGCCAAGGGAATATGTTTTGCTGCAAGAAAAAAATTATACAGCATGCCAACCTTAGGTTGCTTTGACTTCAATGCTATTCAAAAAGATTTTGTCTTAGCGGTTATAGATGCAAGAAGAGATGAGGTTTATGCTTTAAAATGGAAACGCGAGGGAGGCTCTTTTGCCTGCGTTGGAAAAGAACATGCAGAGGTGGTTGATCTCAACTCTTGGACCGATTGGAAGGAAAAAGAAGTTCATGTTATTGGTGATGCAGCGCAAAAGGTTGCAGGGTTGCATAAAAACCCCATTTGGAGCTATAGTCAAAACAGTTTTCCTGATGCAGCCTTCATGAATCAATACATAAGAAATGGGGGAATGAATGAAGAAGATGTTGCCTATTTTGAGCCGTTTTACTTAAAGGATTTTGTTGCGGTTAAGTCTAAGAAAAACTTACTCTAGACAATCTTTGTGAGACGGGCATGAGACTAGGTGATCATTGACCATTCCGCATGCTTGCATGTGAGCATACGTTGTTGTCGGTCCTAAAAACTTAAATCCAATGGCTTTAAGATCTTTTGAAATTTGAGTAGCCAACGGTGTAAGTGCTGGAACCTCTCCAAGGTGCTTTCTCTGATTATCCAAAGGCGTATTATCCATATAAGCCCATAAAATATCTACCAACGTAGTTCCTTTTTCATGAAGCCTTAGAAGAATCCGAGCATTATCTATGCCAGCTTCTATCTTTTTTCGGTTTCGTATTATGCCTTCATTATTCATTAATTTAACGATGTCCTGCTTATTCATCGCTGCCATTTTTTTGATATTGAACTGGTAAAATGCCTCCCGAAAATTCTCTCGTTTGTTGAGAATAGTATTCCAGCTTAATCCAGCTTGGAACGTTTCCAAGGTTAAAAACTCAAACATTTTTTACTCGTCTCGCAGTGGTCGGCCCCACTCAATATCATGATAGTTTTGGTATAACTCGGAACCTATGCACCAAGCGCACCTTTGTTCTATTGCATCCATAACTCCAATGCAACTTGCTGTTCACTTGTGGGGAGTGAACATGACCCATGACTACAAATGAAGTAAGTACTTTCCTTAGGATTACGATCAAGTGTTAATGGAAGAGTACCAGAGTTCGGACTTTGTAAGTACAGGGTATTGGGCCGGTAATGTGAATTCGTTATTGATTCAAGTAATGTGCTGGATTGCGTTCCAATGGCAACAACTTCCTTAGAGGAGTAACTCTGAGCAAGAGCAATGTTGAGCCAATGTGAAAAATTTTGACCGTTTTTAAACACTTTACCATGGATACTTCTCACCATATTCGAACTCTTTTCTGCCCACGTTCTTTCACCACCATATGCAGCAAGCTCCCTAAAGAATTGAGCAACAAATGAATTGGCGCTTGGAATCACATTGTCCTCAATCTCAATAACTTCTTGCCATTTAGCAGAAGATTCGCTAGCATACTTGTAGAAAGGGCTTCCATCTATAGAAAACTGAGACTGAATTTCTTGTGCTAGTTTGGTGGCCTTGTTTACGTAGTCTTCAACACCGGTTAAGGCATAACCTTTTAGATAGGCAATTCCTAAGGTAGCGTAATCGTCCAAAAAGCCTTCATTTCCATTCAATTCGTGGAGTACTTGATGGCCTTTTACAAGCATTCCTTGAATTGAATCAAGTAATTTGAGAGCTAAAGAATCGAATCCGTTTTCTGGTGCTGCAAGATGCATGTCAAAATACCCTTGAACCAGCATTGCATTGCAATTTGTGAGTGCCTTTGGATCACGAGACGGCTTTGGGTGAGAGTGCCCCCTTTTTTTAGCCGCATCGATTAGAATAGATTTCCACTGATTTTCCCATTTTAGAGCTTCTGTATTCGATACTTTATGTTGTGTTGCAACTTCTTGAAGTGGTTTGCTGCGGTGTAGAATATATTTGCCTTCCCAGCTAGAGTGCGGGGTTATATCAAAGTAATTATTGAAAAAGGTACGGTTTGGTATGGATAGCGCATTCAATTCATCCGCGCTCCAGGTGTAATATCCTCCTTCTTCTTTTTGATTCTGCGGAGTAGGTGAATCGGCATCTATTGCGCTCGCGAATAATCCACAATCTAAAAGCATTTCGTTCTTCAAGAAGTCACCAATACTAATTGCCGTATCCAAAAACACCTTATTTTTAGTTGCTCTTGACGCTCGGGCATACAGTCCGAGTAGCTGAGCATTGTCATAGAGCATTTTCTCGAAGTGAGGGACTTTCCAGTATCGGTCTGTACTATAACGTGTCATTCCGCCGTGAATCCAATCGTACATGCCGCCTAATGCCATTTTCTGTAGGCTTAATAAGGTGTGTTCTAAAGCTGCGGCATTTCCAGAATGAAGGCTATAATCAAGAAGAAAACTATAATTCGAAGGCATTGGAAATTTTGGAGATCCGTTTGGTCCGCCGTGTATTGGATCAATAGTCCGCATCCAGAAGTTTACCACATCATCAAAGTCTTCCTTGCGAAACCGATCTTTCATGGGGGTTAAGCTAACTTGTATCATTTCTGCCATTCCGGCTTGCATTTGGACTCCATAATCCAATACTTGTTGGGGTTCTTTTTTCCAAAGTGCTGAGACCTGCTGAAGCGTTGCTATCCAATCAGGTTTTGAAAAATAGGTGCCACCAAATACTGGTGTACCATCAGGTAGAGCAATAATATTCAGCGGCCAACCCCCTGTTCCTGTCATCAATTGTAATGCACTCATGTATCGCGAATCTAGATCCGGTCTGGTTTCGCGGTCCACCTTAAATGAAATAAAATGTTCATTCATTACTGAGGCAACTTCAGCATCTTCAAAGCTTTCTTCTTCCATGACATGACACCAATGACAAGATGAATAGCCAATAGAAATAACTAGCAGACGATTACCAGTAATATTGTTTTTCAGTAAGTTTTCATCCCAATTTTGCCAATGCACAGGATTTGTGGCATGCTGCTGTAAATATAAACTGTTGGAATTCTCTAAATTATTGAAGTACATACTGAAACGGGTAAACAATCTACACTCAAATTTAACCTTAAGTTCTCATTGAACATTCTCTATTGACCTATTTTAGCGATTGAAATTACCTTATATGTGGTACGAGTTTTTAGTATTCGTCCTTTTTTGCTTGGCCGTAATAGACTTAACAGTCGGGGTTAGTAATGACGCGGCCAACTTTTTGAATTCAGCAATAGGTTCAAAAGTAGCTCCGTTTAAAACAATTCTAATAATCGCCTCAATAGGTGTATTAGCAGGTGCTGTATCGTCAGAAGGAATGATGGAGGTCGCAAGAAAAGGAGTCTTTGTTCCGAGCTTCTTTACTTTTGATAATATCATGTTAGTATTTGTTGCGGTGATGTTAACGGATATTATTCTTCTAGATTTCTTCAATCGTTTAGGGCTTCCAACGTCGACTACAGTGAGTATCGTGTTTGAATTACTTGGAGCTGGATTCATAATTGGTTTACTCTACAGTTACCAACAAAACTTGGATGCTGAATTTTCGGAGTTTATAAATTTCGCTACTGCGGGTAAAATAATATCTGGTATATTTTTATCAATCCTTGTGGCCTTTAGTTCAGGAGCATTAGTTCAATTTGTCACCCGTCTACTTTTACGTTTAATCTGAAGGCGGGTCTAAAGAAATACGGAGCGGTTTTCGGAGGAATAGCTATTACAGCCATTACGTATTTCCTATTAATTAAGGGATTGAAAGGAGCGAGTTTTATTAGTACTGAAACAAGATCTTTTATTGCAGAACATACAGATATCATTCTGCTTAGCAGTGCTCTTTTTTGGACGATAGCGACGTTCATAATGCAGCGAACTTTTTCGTTGAACCCACTTAAATTTATTGTTCTGGCAGGAACCTTTTCTTTGGCCATGGCCTTTGCGGGTAATGATCTAGTCAATTTTATTGGAGTTACAGTTGCTGGGTGGCAGAGTTTAGAAGAGTGGTCTTTGGCTGGAGTACCTGCAGAGTCCTTTTTTATGGATGTTTTAGGTGAAAAAGCTAAGGCGCCAATAGTAATGTTGCTCGGTGCAGGTGCCATAATGGTTATCACACTTTGGACTTCTAAAAAGGCAAGAAATGTTAGTCAGACGGAAGTTAAGTTAGCACGTCAAGGCGAGGGTGAAGAAAGGTTTAATTCCAATGCATTATCTCGCGGTATAGTGGGTGTTTTTGTTTCTATAGGTCAGTTTTTAGGGTTAATTATAGGTCAAAGAGCAGTTTACAGAATAAATATGCGATTTGCTCATAACAGGGCCGAAATGGAGGATGCCTCAGCAAGTTTTGATTTACTACGTGCTTCGGTCAATTTGATGACGGCATCCATTTTAATTTCTTATGCAACATCTCTTCAGCTGCCCTTATCTACTACTTATGTGAGTTTTATGGTTGCGATGGGAACGTCGCTTGCCGATCGCGCCTGGGGAATAGAAAGTGCTGTTTATAGAGTTGCAGGAGTTTTACAGGTGATTGGTGGTTGGATCATGACAGCCGTCATAGCCTTTGCTGCATCTGCGCTTTTCGGTTTAATCATGTTTTATGGCGGGAGAGTAGGTGTGTTGTCTGTTGTTGCCTTCGCGGGAATTATGCTGATTCGTTCTCATGTTAAGTTTCGAAATTCTGATGAAATTGACTTGGATGTTGAATCTCTTGAAATTAAATCGGAGTTAAGCGAACAATTTGAAGTTCATAAGGAAGAGGTGGGAAGTGATTTGCGAAACTTGGATAAGATGGTTACGCTGGCATTACGTTCACTTGTAGGTTCCAATAAAGACATCCTTTTGGAGTGTTCCAAAAGATTGGCCTTAGATAGTAAGAAGCTAGAGAAATCATTTAAGAAGGCCTTTGTAACGCGTGATATGTTTAATGCTGAAGATCAACTTCTCTATGCAGAATTACATATTAATGCCCACAGAGGGATGACAGAATTGTATAGAGTCGCCTTTAAGCTTAGTGAGAATTGTTTGAATCACATTACAAATTTTGGTGGTGTCCCTAGAAGTGAGTATCTGGATCTAATTATTGATGCAGAAGATGAAATTAAACGGTATTTAGATGATGTACGCCGACAAATTTTGTCTGGAAGGGATGAAGAGAGTGGCCAACTTGGAGAAAAAGCAAGAAGAGTGGAACAAAAGCTCAACGGCGCGTTGCGTGAAGAATTAAATTTTTACACATTGAATAGTGTCAGTAATCGATTAGTTCGATTGCAGGTGAATATCATTCTAGACTTATTGGAATTGATAAAACATGCAGAGGAGGTGTATTACATTCATAATGCCTTTAACCAAAGCAACTTAAGATCTTCATAGCTACCGTATTTATAGCGCTTCGATCAATTATTCTGCTTTCCTTTGAGCTTCACCGTAGTACTTATAAAAATAAGGTATAGTTTCAATTCCTTTAAAATAATTAAATACGCCGTAGTGCTCATTTGGACTATGGATTGCATCACTATCTAAACCAAACCCCATAAGTATACTTTTGGCACCTAGAATTTGCTCAAAAAGAGCTACAATCGGAATAGATCCTCCGGATCTAACGGGTAGAGCGGGTACGCCAAAAGTAGCTTCATAGGCTTTTGAAGCACTTTTGTAGGCTGGGTCAGAAGTATGAGTTACATAGGGTAAACCACCGTGGTGAGGTGTTATGTTAATACACACACTGGCAGGTGCTATTTTTGTAAAGTGTTCCATAAATTTCTGCGTGATATTATCAGGGTCTTGGCCAGGTACTAGGCGCATACTGATTTTTGCAAAAGCCTTGGAAGGAATAACGGTTTTGGCACCTTCACCAATATACCCTCCCCACATACCGTTTACATCTAAGGTTGGTCGAATAGAAGTCCGTTCTGGTGTTGAATAACCCTGCTCACCTTTTTCAGCCGGTATGGCTATAGAGGAATTGAATTGTTCTTGACTGAATGGAGCTTGAGCCATAATTGCACGTTCCTCGTCGCTTACTATTTCAACGCCATCATAAAAACCCTCAACGGTAATTCTTCCATGGTCATCGTGCAAGGATCCAATCATATCAGCAAGTATGTTCAAAGGATTGGCAACTGCTCCTCCATATAAGCCTGAATGCAAATCCCGGTTAGGACCTGTTACTTCAACTTCAACATAACTTAGCCCCCGTAACCCTGTGGTAATGGATGGTACGTCATTGGCAATCATACCAGTATCGGAGATGAGAATCACATCACATGCCAATTTATCACGATAGTTCTTTATAAACGGTTCAAGATTCATGGAGCCCACTTCTTCTTCTCCTTCAATCATGAATTTGATATTGCACGGAATATTTCCTTGCTCTTTAAGTATTTCAAATGCTTTGAGGTGCATGAACATTTGTCCCTTGTCATCGCAAGCGCCACGTGCGAATATGGCACCTTCAGGGTGAATAGCCGTTTTTTTAATCACCGGTTCAAACGGATCCGCATCCCAGAGTTCAATTGGGTCTGCAGGCTGTACATCGTAATGACCATATACTAATACCGTAGGTAAATTCGTATCAACTATGCATTCACCATATACTATTGGGTGTCCAGCGGTTGGATAAATCTCCACATTCTCTAAGCCAATAGCATGCATATGGCCTTCAATTGCAGAAGCACATTTTACTACGTCGTCATTAAATGACGGATCAGCTGAAATTGAGGGTATGCGAAGTAATTCGAATAGCTCAAATAGAAGGCGGTCTTTGTGGTTTTCAATGAAGGATTTTGGATCCATAGGACTGAATAATTATGAAATTCGATACCAAAGTTAAACGTGTACCGATGTATTCAAGGCATAAAAATATTTAATCTTAATTTTTTGCTGCTTATTCATTCTCACGTCGAATAGAAGATATTGCTCAGGCCTGATTTTTTCATGAGTTGTATCCATCCTAATTTGAAAATATCTTTTAGGTTGATAGGAATAAAATCGTTGAGGTACCAGAATCCCACAAGAATTCCTGAGAAATAGGTTGCGATTGAAACATAGGCTACACCGGTTATCCCGCCACCATTAGTCAGGACTAATAGATCCCCTAAGATATTCACCAGAACCATTATTGTCACCTTCCTTAAATTAAATTTAGGTTGGTTCAATATATCCAATGCCATTCCATTAAGTCTATCAAAAGGAATCAAAATGATGTAAAGAATAAAAATCTTGAAAACCTCTTGAGATTCGGAGAATTCAGATCCGGCTATCAATGCTATTAATTCAGGGGTAAAAAACCAAACTAAGCCCAACGGGCAAATCAGCAACCAGAACAAATAGCCCATAGATCGGAGCAAAAGGTCCCTCAGTGCTGCTGCACCTTCTTGTTGGTTCACTTGAGCCATTGGGGGGAAATAAGCTGCAATAAATCCTTGCAGCGGCACTTCAATTACCCTTAGCACTTTCTCAGGTACTCCATAGATAGCAACTGCGGCAGGTCCTAGGAAGGGCATGAGTAAGAAAGTGTCGGAACTTTTTAAGAGTGACGTTCCAAGGGATGTCCCAAAGGTATATTTACCAAAGTTAAAAAGTACGCTTACGTCTTTCTTGCGACCCTTCTTCCAATTTGATATTCCATTATATCCGAGACTAGTGATAATTAACCCTGGAATAATTTGTGACGCAATTAAAATATAGATCAGGTCATTTGAATCTAAAACATTAATGGTGATTAGATAAATACCTATCATAAATACTACTTGGATACTGCACATTATCCAAAGCACTGAAATGTATTTTTCACGAGCACTCATTATCCAAACCCCAATATTAGTTGCTTGGCTACCTATCATCGCTGCAGGAATCCACCATAGGAAATGAGTATAAGCGAAGGATATGTCAAGAATTGAAAAGAGTAAATAAAGAAGAAAACTAGCAATTAAAACCACAGCATTAGTGAGAGCGGCCAATTTCCAG
>MDSX01076526.1_pt1 | contig 27408 bp, 22 predicted proteins | sample 811141 | NCBI WGS metagenome assembly MDSX01 (sample SAMN05326642, study PRJNA326480) | marine metagenome | isolation source: seawater | place: Atlantic Ocean: South East | collected 2010
ATCATTTGATTCAAATGGTATATATTCAGTATCTCCTATTTTTTTATCATATTGATTGCTTACTATAAGTGTATTTTTATCTATAAAATTTTCAAAAATCATTTCATTTTGGATAATTGTAACAAATTTACTAATTGTATTAGCTTTAAGTTCATAAAATCCATCTGGTCCACAAACAAATTTTTTATTATATTTGTTATGTGAAAAGTTATTCTTTAATTTAGATACATTTTCACTATTTATTTTTCTAGTACTTATTTCGGGAATATAACACTTACTCATTTAAATAATATATTCGAGAAACTATTTAAACCGATTTATTTATTGATTATCATAAATGGTAAAAGTAGTGATTATTGATAAGAATTGTAATAAAAAACAGTCAACATTAAAGCATGACAGATCTGAATTTTATAAAAAATGTAATTATAGAAATAATAAAGATTTTGATATGAGGCATACTTGGGAATTTAAAGAAGGAAGTGAAACATATTATATTACAGTATTCGCGAAAGACAATGGACGAGCAGGAAGTGAAAATAAATACGACTTGCCTCCACCAATAGATAGTAATTTATATTATGGTACGTTGATGTTAGTAAAAACATTTAATAAGAATTCATTTGAAAAAGACAATTTAGATGATTTATTATTATCAGATTGGGAAAAATGTTATGAAAAATTATTCGGAGGATTTGAAAGTTTAGGAGAAGAAGATAGCGAAGAACCGGATGAATTAGATGATATATCAGATAGTGAAAAAACAAAGGAAGGTTATCATAAAGATGGGTTTGTAGTAGGGGATGATGAAGATGATGATGATGATTATATTCCTGAAGATGATGACGAAGATGAAGAATCTGAGGCAGAAGATACAGAAGAGACCGACGAAGAAGTAATGGGAAAGGATAGTGAAATTGAGGATGAAGAGGAAGACGAAGACGAAGAGGAATATGATACAGAAGATGAAGTAGAAATTTTAGATTCAGAATTATCTGAAGAAAGTTATATCAGTGATGAAGATTGATAAAATTGAAAACTACTTAAACATTTAAATAGTGTATTATTAATCATGAAAGTAGAAGACCCATCGAAATTTAGAAAGAATTTAGTAGTAAATTTAAACAATATAATAAAAAATGATAAATTATCATACAATGTTGAAAAAGGTATATTTAATTATACCATTAAAACCTGTAAAGAAAGAAATATTGTTAGGAAATGGGAAAATAAGTATTTTGTCCAAATATATATTGATCGATTTAAAAGTATTTATATGAATATAAATCCTAAATCAACAGCTGGGAGTAGAAAATTATTAAATAAAATTAAGAAGAAAAAAATAAAGGCCAGAGAACTAGCATTTATGAATCACCAAGAATTAAATCCTAAAATGTGGAAAGAATTAATTGAAGCAAAAATTAAAAGGGATAAAAACTTAACAGAAATTGATATGTCTGCTGCTACAGATGAATTTCATTGTACTAAATGTAAGAAAAATTTATGCACATATTATCAACTCCAAACGCGTTCTGCGGATGAACCAATGACTACATTTGTAACTTGTTTAAGTTGTGGAAATAACTGGAAATTTTAAAAGATAAATATTATTTATAAAATATTTATTTTTTATATATGTCTAATTTGATAAAAAATGTAACGAAAGAGATTAAAGGATTTGCTAATATAATAAATTGGAATTCTAATGATTTTAATGAAGGTCAATATTGTAGAATCGAAAAAATTCAAAGAAGTGATTTATCTAATAATGGCTTGTTTGGAAATTTATATGATTTACCAGGAACTAACGTTATTAATCCCAACGACACCAACCGTTTTATAGATTATGATATTTCTCTTTGTAAAACTTATGAATATAAACTAAAAATTAATGATAATTACAATAACAATAACAATAACCCCGCCCTCGATTCATACTATAAATATGTTTATATGAGTGTAATAAATGAAAATATAAGAAATTGTGATGTTAGTTATAACTTTATTACAAATCGTATTAACATTAATTGGGATGACTTAACAGAAAATAATAGTAATAATAACATTAACATTGTACCACCCATTATTGAACCAATAATTCATTATAACGCGTGGATATGTTTAAAAAGTGAAAATGAAAATTTACTGAGATTTGATATTGATCAACCATCAGATATTAATGAACCTCGAAAAACAAGCATTGATATTAATTCTGGGAAATCATGTACATTAGTAGAATTTCAAAATGAATCAGAAAATAATAGTGTAGAAGATGAAACTCTCCAAACTTTTAATATACAAACAGGAACATATTTTATTTATGTTACACCAAAATATCAAACCCACACAACATCCACAACAACCATTACAAGAGGTTACCCTTTAAGATATTTTAAAAAAAATGGAAAGGTAACAGGGATCCCATTAAAAATTATTACTATAGGAGTAGAAACCCCGGAAAATTTTGAAATACAATCCGCATATAATAATGGAAAAATATCATTTTCTTGGAATATACCGACTATAAATCCAACACAATATTTAATAAGATTTGAAAGAGAAACTGAAAGTGAAACAGAAACAGAAACTACTGATATATCAATGAATACAGGCTATAATTCTATAAATAGTTATACACTCGATAATACAGATTTATCATTAGATTCTTTTAAACCAGGAGATTATTCTGTTTCAGTAAAATCTAGATTTATTGTTGACGGATCAGTTACATTAGAAAGTTCTTTTTCAAATACTTTAGAATTTAATATTCCTATTACAAATATAAATTTTACAAAACAACTTATTGATTCTGATGGAAATATTACAACTAATATAAAAAATGGTGTAGCGGGTATAAAATTAACATGGGATATATTTTCTTATGTAACGTATTATAAAATAACTACTAGACAATTTGATGATACAGGGCAAGAAAAAAACAGTGAAACATATTATGTAGCACATCCTATAGATCATATAACATTAGCTTGGAATTTTCCTGAAGATCAAAGTAAATTTATATTTAATATTTCATATACAACAGACACCTCATTTAATGATACACCACCAGCATCATCTTCAAATGCCTTAGGTGAAACTTATTTGGGTGAGGATGGAGTCTCATATGATATTTTCATTAATGAATGAATATAATATATCTTTATATTATATGACGGTTTATGACGGTGAAAGTTCCTCTGAAGTAGTTAATTTAGGGTGGGATAGTCTAACAAATATTAATGGTTTAATACAGAGAGATTTGATAAATAATTATTTTATATATTTAACTTGGGATACACCCAATATAAATTCAAATGATATACATATAAAATATTCTATTAATTATTCGGGAACTATACATACAACGAGTACCCCTTCTTATAAATTACCGATTTATTATGGAAATTTGATAACAGATGAAAAAACAGGAATAAAAATAACAGAAGAAGCGTGTATTACTATTGAAACACAATATTATATTAATGATGAGCAGATAGGGGTTGGAGAAACACAATCTTTTTGTTTTTGTCCGCCAGCAGATCCTTTCTGTAAAAAAAGTAAAAAAACAAAAATAGTAAATAATGCAAATAAAAATATATCTACTAAAAGAAAATATGCAAATTCCTTAAAAACATCTAATGGTGTTTTAGGTATGAAGTTTAAAAATTGTTCAAAAGCTAGTGATTGGAAATTATTAGGATTTACAGTAGGTAAAAACAATTGTTATAAAAAGCCAAGTTTTAAAGACTAATTTTACATGTTCAAATTTATGAATAATTTAGTATTAGTAATATATTATTTATATTAATATATTATATTAATGAGTTTAAACGTTCCCAAGTTTACATTAAAAAATAAAACCGATCAATTAAACGAAGAAAATTGGAGACATTTATATAACAACAATGATCCCGTTGATATAACGAGTAATCAAAAACAATTACCATGGATGACTTTATATAAAACACATAATGATTTATTACAAATAAAATTAGTAACAACTATTGGTTATCAAGAAACAGGTCCCAGTACTGAAAAATATAAGGCTATGTTCATGAGTGGATTTCCTTTATTATTACAAGGTTCTACAGACCAATATAATTCTCCGAATAATATTTCTTCAAACCACTGGGAATATAATTGGAGTTTTTATAAAAATAATATTACAGATTTTTCTGGAAATATATGGGATGGTAATACAGCTTTTTCCGACATAACCAATGCTAAGGTTTGGAGTAACTTTGGTTTACAAAATAGAAAAAATTTATTAATATTAGATTTATCTAACAATGATTTTGTATTAAAAGGTCGTAATATTGATGATAATACTGATAATAGTGGAAATAAATTCACAATGGGTAATCAATCCGACACAGGCGACAGTAACATGTATAATGATGATATTAATAATAAAAAAAGACCACCATATTTAGTTATTAGATTAGACACTGCTATTGAAGAGACATCTTTTTTTGGGTCGGATGGTATCAATAATACGTGGGGATTAATTACTGATAATGATAATTACTGGAAAGATAGTAGTCATGACACTACAAAAGCAAAATTAAAAGTTTATAATTATGTCTATAGTGGTTATGTTATTTCACCATATGATTTTATGGCGAATTTTACAACAGATTATTTAAGGGGAATTATTCATAGAAATGGACGATTATCTATGGGATATATTAATATGGACCAAAATGAAACAACATCACCTAATGTTATTCAAGTTAATAGTAAATTTTTTAGCGCAACACACCAGTTAAAAGATGGATGGGATAATACTAGAAAAAATAAACATAATTTGATAAAAACACCTTATTATTATAATTTTTTTCTACAGGGAAAAGCAATAAAAACTGAAGATATAAATAGTAATGATAATGATAGATTTAACTTAATAGATGTAGAAGCCGTAGATTTGGATCCAGAACTTGATGGTCAAAATTATTATCATATTGAGAAATTATTTTGGTCTAGTCTAACAAGTGCTAGACATACACAATATAGTGATGATAAAATAGATTCTGTAAAAGATAGATTGTTTATAGGAAATTATTTGAATGTTAATGAAGTTGACCCTAGTTATAATACTACAGATAATGAAAGAGTTTTTCTTAATTCAAATGCGGATTACATGCCTATAAAAACAAATACCGGATTTAAGGCATCTGGATATATAGAACGAGAATTCAATAAATCTACATATAGCGGTAAAAGAGAAATAAATATTCCTAGAAAAACATTAACTCCTTATTATTATCCAGATACTGAGGAACAACACGAAAAATATGCTTTTAATTGGAAGAATGATGATATATCGTGGGATAGTTGGCAGAGTAGTCAAGAGTATGTAAATACTGATACTTCGGGTATAGATGTTAGTAATTGTGAAGTTATAGAACTTCGAAATTTAATAGAATTTAATCAGGATACTTCTATGAGTATAGATATTTCATTAAACAATACATCCGATGCTCACTCCTCCACGGGAAAAAAAAATATAACATTTGTAACAACAGAGATGGACCTAGCTGATCTCATCAACAATTTCAACACTCCCGGTTACATTATACAATACAACCATGAAACTTGGAAAAATAATGTACAATTATTAAATAATTCAGTATATACAAAAAAACAAGATGGTGCCCACAAACTTGGCGAAGAAAAGCGCAAAGTACAATATATTAACTCTGAAATATTTGAGATAAGCTGGTTTAATGAACCCGCAAATACAAAAAAGCATATGTATGTAATAGATATTGCTACAGGTAGGTATGAAATAAATAATATTTCAATTTCTCGCAACCACAAAGAAAATTCCAACATTCCAGTAGATACTTTTGTACCTTCAAATTGGGAGGAACATATAAATGAGGTTTTTAGTTTTACAGCAAACGTATATCAAATAAAAGTTAATAAATCAACCATAACGAATGGCGATATTGATAGAGAAGGAGACCATTTTTTAAATTTTTCATTGGACGGACAAAAAGGGCAAGCTAGTATATATAGTGAACCCTACGCATTCAGTGATCTAACAATAGAAAACATATATACTAATTCAAGGCCTATATTTGGTTATTTTAATTTTTTTGGTTTAACTAGCAGTGAATTTTTAGGAGGAGTGGATTGGCATAGAGGTCTTAATCCACAGTCTAATATTTCTGGGAAGGTACCCGGAGCAATCAACTTATGTCTAACAAAAATTTTAAATAATATTAAGACTAGTACGCTTCAACGAAAGGCATTAGAAGGAAGCCCATATTATTTATTAGAAGACGACAGTAGATTTAAAAGTGATTTTAAAGACATTTCAAAAATGTATTTTAATAGTAATATTTTTTATAACAGTACTAATTTTCCGTTAACCAATGTATATGGGGCCATTACAACTACAGGCACTTACGATCAAACAGATATATTATTTAAAAATAAAATAAATGGTCCACAATATCCCAAATGGAGGAATATTACTACAGCAACAAATGGAATAGAAATATCTACTTTATCTCATAATATTAAATCGCCGGATAAAACTAATAAATTTTTTTTTATAGATCATACTGGTATAGAAATATTTCATCCAGTATTGTTAGGAAAATTTGATAGAAATAATAGAATATTTATCGACCCCAATGCTAATATATACCCCCCGTGTGTAGAATTAAACGCAGGTACAGACCTTTCATTTAACGACATTATAAGCGGTGAACAGATACCACCTATAAATCTAACCCTAGAGTGTTTAAATTTTTATAAAGTCGCTTTTGTTGCGAGTCAAAAAAATTTATTCATAAGTGATTATTGGGAGTGGAATAACAGATTGGTACAATCGCCTTTTCCAGAGGAAAGCTACGATGGTAATATTCCAATAGGTTATCAATTAGATAGTAGGGATATAGAAAAACGATATAATGTTTATAATTGGAAAACACCGTATGATACGTACTATGCGGTTCCACCAACTTTATATGGTAACGGTATGGTTCATAATCCACAGCGCGCTTTTGAAAATCAAAGTTTAATAAATTTTTCAATTGAAGTTTCAACAATTTCAATAAATATGAGTCATATGTTAATAAATACATGGGCAGGAAATCTAAACACAGTAACCAATAATTTAAATAGCCAATCTATAGTAGGACTTTCATCATCCAAAATAAATAATGGAACATATGATATAATCTATGGTAGTCCGAAAATAATAATACAAGGTGGATTTACTTTATCTCCTAGTATAGAAGATAAAGCCGTATATTTAAAATTTGATATAAGTGGTAATAAACTAAATTTTGCGACAGATAACACTGATGGTGTTAGTGATGATGATTTATTTTCAAAAGCACCAAGTGGAATACCAGAATCAGAAAACGCATCACCTATTGTATTTCCAATAGATTTATTTTCAAAAAATAATAACGGAACCCTTGGTGGATGGTTTTCATATAATCCAACATCACTTGGGGATATATCAATAAATAGAAATGGTATTTTTGTTCCAATCGCGGATAATGCAGGAACTCCACCAGCAAGATTTTATAGAACAGTTGATTTTAGTGGTAATGTATTGGAAAAGGAACCAACAAATATCATAATAGATCCTAATAAATATCCGTTAAAAGGAGGATTTACAAAAGAACAAGAGGCATTTCCATTAGAGTTATTATTTACCTCACCATCATATGATCCGGATATATCCCAAAATTTTCCCTTGAAACTAGACAGTGTGGTGACCCATTATCCTAATAGCGATGGAGATACTACCATCGTCGAATTTGATAATTATAAAGGTTATAAGAGGTTTTCATCAATGTATGCTTTAAAAATATCAGGAGATCATGGGCTATTTAATCATCCAAGTTTTTTAGATAGAGATGTATTTCCCGAAACAGTAATAGTTAATTGTGTAGAATTACCTCCACCGGTACAAGTAAATAATATCAATGATATGCTTGCTTCAGATAATGGATCTGTAAAGATAGTATGGAAGGGTTATAATTTCGAAAATGGGCCCGATAACACCGCCAGTAGCCAAGGGGGTAATGTAGGAAATATTAAATGGAAAATAGTGCGTTTTCAAACACAATTAGAAATAAGAAAAACAATTTTAGATGATATTATTGAACCAAGAAATAATGATGGTCATATTGATTACAACTTATCAACATATACATTTATTGATAATAATGTACGTATTTATGATAAATATAAATACACTGTATCAGGAACATTTATATATAATTTTAGAAGGGATAATAGAGACACAACAATATATAGATTGGAAATGCCTTTTGGTTCATTTACAACACCGGAAATAATAATATGTAAGAATAATAAATTTGAATATGGTCGGTATAATACAACATCGACAAATTTAAAATTATTTAGACCATTGCTTATAAAAAGAGATGGTGGTCAAGTTGATGAAGATGGAAATCAAACAGCAGGAGGAGTATGTTTCGGAAATATTTTTAGGGGTTCTACTCGCATAAGTTCTTCGCAAAATATTTATGCTAATACATCAAATACATTAACTAAAAAACAAACATATGTATTATTGTCTAAACAACAATTTCAACCATTTCGTTAAAAAAATTTTATATTTAAAATCTTTTTAACTATTCTAACATATTTAAATCGCTTACCTTCCAATATTCACTAACACCGTTTGGTAGTGGTCTTTTAATAATAAACGGGATTTTTTTTTGATTTAATTCCATTAGAGCGATAGTATGTCCGTCTATAATATTTGGAGTAACTTTAACAAATATAGATGAACCATTATTAATTTGTTTTGCTCTTTGCCCTAAGATTTTTGCTCTTTCAAATTTAGTTAAATACGGAAATGTTTTGTGCAATGGATCTATAATAACTCCGTTTTTATTTCTTGTAATTTTCGACAAAGAAAGAAGTTCTGCATAATTAATTTGTTTTAGTTCAGGATGATAGCTTAATAAATAATCTCTTGAAATATCATTTTCTAATTTTTTAAATTCGTCTCCATCATCACTTTCATCATCATCATCATCCTCATCATCCGTGATTTCATTTAATTTTTCTTCTTCTTCTTGTTCTTGTTCTTCTTCTTTAATACCATCCTCTACAATTTTCTGTTGATCTGTAGATAGTTCAAATTTTAAGTTTGTTGTTGAGTTATCGGGTTCGTCCATATTGAATTTTTGATATGGACCTTCGGGTGATTCAGGATTTACAGGTGTTAAATCATCTTCATCGATTTCATATGGGGTATTATCGTCTTGTCCTTCTTCTACATTCTGCTGTTCAATTAGATATTTTCCATTCTTATTTATAGCCTTTACAATATAAATAGGTTGAACTTCTTTATCACTTTTAAAATTTAGCATATCAATAACAAGCTCTCCTACTTTAAATTTTGGGTTTTTATCACCATCTTTAATAACTTCAGTATTTATTTTTATAACAGGACTATCTTGTCCTTCTTGATCTTCCAACTGTTGTTCAACATCAACTTCTTCTAAAACACTACTCATCTTATATTAATATATTAAAAAATATTTAATATATTTTCAATTTTAATTATTTAGTTTGTGTATTCCATACAGTATCACAAACTCCACATAAATATACAAATTTCATATTAGCATCATCGTATCTAATATAAATAATTTCCTTTTCTTGTTCAGGAACTTCTGTTCCGTCTTTTTGTTCTATCATGTGTCTTGATTTACAAGTATCATTTGGACAATCTATGGTGGTAATACGAGGTAATGTTGGATCTAATTTAGTATATTTATTAATAACATCCTTATAATTCATTTGTGTGTTAATTTCTGTTTTACTTACAAATAAGTTATTTAAGTTATTAACTAAAGTTTTATCTTTATTGCCACAGTTTCTACAATAGTAAATTAATTTATTCTGATCCTGGTCAAATAGAGTTAAATAATACATGTTACCACATTTTGGACAGAAATGCATAGTTATATATTTCTATTATATTAATATTTATTTAATTCAATTTTGAAACAATAGTTTTGAATGTATCCATTAACATTTTATAATCTGTATTACACTTAAGTCCATAAATAGAAGTGCAGAAATTACCATTAAAATCTTTATTTTCAATTAATTCCTCTATATATTTGATTATATTATCATTATTTTGATTGATAAATTTTTTATAAAATGGAAAAAACCAAGATAAATGAATAGGACAATCTTGTGGTTTTAATCCAGATTTAATAGTATTTATAATAGAATGTTCTACATTCCTGTAAGTAATAATTTTATTATATGGTAAAAAAGAATTATGAGTTTCTTTAATACCTGGTTCATTTAAAAGAGGCTTATTGTGAAATAAAGTAACTAAAATTAATAGAATAGAACTGATATTTTGACAAGAAGTCCATCCTTCGCCTCTCCAGGTATTTAATACAGATAGACATACCTTACCATTTCTATATAAATTTGGGTGAAATCTTGTACTACCATCATTAGTTAAGTAAGTAAGTTTTGGTGGACTAACTGGATAATTAGTAGGAAATTTAAATTTAAACATATAAGCACCATATCTATAAATAGTATCTGCTGGTCCAAATACAACAGCATATCCCTTTAACATATCTGTATCATCGTGTGTATAATAAATACCGTGTTCTGTAAGGGGATTTTTAATTATTTGAACTATATCTTTTTGTAGGCGTTTTCTTGAATCTCTGGACATAACCTTGATTTCTTCGTTTTTATGCGACATATAACATAAAATATTTAGTAATGTTTAAATTAATCTAATATATTAATTAATTTATTACCTATTATGTAGTTACTAATAAGTATTTAGAATTATATAGATATTAAAATTGATTTAGAAAATAAAATCTAGATTATATCCATAAAATGAGTGATGTTCAAAATCAAAATTACTTGGGACTGAACGATTTCTTAATAAAACATAAAAAAAAAGATGGACAAGACTATACTCATACAAGAATAGGTAATATGGATTTAGGTATTTATGCTGGATCATATTGTATTCCCGATGAAGAATTAGAGACGTTTTGGAAATTATATTATAAAGATGTATTTATAAATAAAAAGAAAGAATATTTAACAGAGCGTCAAGATAGAATAAACGGTGGAACGTTATTGGTCGATATTGATATGAGATTTAGTGAAGATGTGACGACTAGAAAATTTAATATAAATCATTTATCTGATATTTTAGAATTATATGGAGATGCTATTCAAGAAGTAATAAAAAGCGATGAAGAGTATAATTTTAAGGCATATGTCTTTCAAAAACCAAATGTAGTTTCTAATAAAGGAAAAGAAACAAAGGATGGAATACATATTGTATTTGGTCTTAGTATGCATCATTCAATACAATTAATAATTAGGGATGTAGTAATGAAATTAGAAGATACAGAACGGAAAATATTTACAGACTTGGGATGTGTAAATAGTATAAATGATATATTCGATGAATGTATATCTATAGGACGCAATAATTGGCAAGTTTGGGGAAGTGGAAAGCCGGGATGTGATGTATATAAATTGGTAAGTATTTGGAATTATAGTATTATTGGGGAAGAAGTATTTATGGAACAGGAAGTAAATGCTATTAATAAAGAAGTGAATATTGAAGAATTACTTCCAATTGTAAGTGCTAAAAATAAAAATTTCATAGTTAAAAACAAAGTAAAAGATGAATATTCTGAAAGATTAAAGGATAAATTAAAGGCAACTCAAGTAAAAAAGACGAAAAAGAAGAAAAGAACAGCTAAAAATAGTAATCAAACAACTCTTCTGAATAATGCGATGTTGAATTCTAATTTGATTATACCTTCTAATAAAGATGAACTTGATAATATGGTAAAGAATTTACACTGTTCATTAGATATTAAAGAAGTAAAAATAGAAGAATTACATAATCTCACGATGATATTAGATGAAAGGTGGTATGACCCTTATAAACAATGGTTGGAAATAGGTTGGGCATTACATAATACAGACCCACAATTATTATTTTGGACATGGGTTAGCTTTTCATCTAAAAGTGAAAAATTTGATTTTAATGATATTCCAAAAATGTGGGAAATGTGGAATTGTGATTTTAAAGATGAAGGTATTACCTTTAGAACTATCCATTATTATGTAAAAAATAATTTTCCAGAAAAATATAAACAAATTCAAGGAGGTTGTTCAGATAAATTAATTACAGAATGTGGAAAAAGCAAAGGTTCAGATACTGATCTTGCTATTCTTACACATCATTTATTCAAAGAATTATTTGCGTGTGTAGGTATTAAAAGTCAAAAATGGTATAGATTTCAAAATCACAGATGGGTAGAAGATGATAATGGAACATCTTTAAGAAGAAATTTAAGTGATAAGATTAACCATCTATTTACAGCAAGATCATTGGAAGAAAAAGTAAAGGCAGCAGAGGATGATGTTAATGAAGCAGAAAAAGCAAAACATATAGATAATAGTGCTGAATTTGTTCGAATTGCTATAAAATTAAAAATGGCTGCCCAAAAAAATAATATTATGAAAGAATGTTCAGAGCGCTTCTGGGACGAAGAACTTGAAGAGAAGTTAGATAGTAATCAATATCTTCTTGGATTTAAAAATGGAGTTTATGATTTTAAGCAGAAAAAATTTAGAGACGGTCTAGCTGAAGATTATATATCTCTTAGCACAGGAACATCATATAAACCTTATGATTCTAGTGATGAAAAACAAATAAAAATTAAAGAGGAAATAGATGACTTCTTCTTTAAAATATTTCCTAATGAAGATTTAAGGAGATATATGTGGGATCATGCAGCGTGTTCTTTACTTGGAATTAACAAACACCAGTCATTTAATGTTTATACTGGAGGTGGTGGTAATGGAAAATCAAAATTTGTTGATTTAATGAATTTAACATTGGGCTCTTATTCTGATAAATGTAGTATTAGTCTTATCACGCAAAAAAGAAAAGGTATTGGTGGACCTACTCCCGAGATTGCTAAGTTGAAGGGAAAACGATATGTAAGTATGGATGAGCCAAGTAAAGGCGATGAATTAAATGAAGGTATTATGAAACAACTTACAGGTGGTGATGAGATTGAAGGTAGAGGTATGTATGAAAAGAAAATGGTAAAATTCATTCCACAGTTTAATTTAGTTTGTAGCACAAATAATCCATTTGAAATTAAATCTAATGATCAAGGGACTTGGAGAAGAATTAAAAATGTGCCTTATAATTCGGAGTTTGTTGACCCAGAAGTTATGATTGAAAGAGTAAATTCTGGATTGACTACTGATCCAGAAAATCCAATATATTTGAAAGATTACGATTTGGATAATAAAATGAAAGAGTGGGTTCAAGTATTTACATCTCTATTGATTGAAAGGTGTAATATAAATGAAGGTCAAGTAAAGGATTGTGATATTATATTGGCTTCTACAAAAGGATATAGACAGAAACAAGACTTTTACAGTCAATTCTGTAATGAAAATGTAGCCAAAGCAGGTCCTAAAGATAAAATCAAGAAGGGTGAAATTAGAGATAGATTTAACGAATGGTATCAAAATGAATATAGTGCTAAGCCCCCAAAGGCTCAAGAATTATACGATTATTTGGACAAGTTTTGTGGTAAATATAAAAAGAATGGATGGTATCATTATAAAATTGTATATGATACTTATGATAGTGAAAGCGATGAAGAAGAAGAGTTTTCATAATTTGAATAAAAAAAATATTCATTAAAAATTTTTTATTTAAAGTTTAATTAATATTATATTATAGAAATTATGTATTATATTATAATACCTTATAGAGACAATCCTCAAGAAAAAAGAGATTTTCATAAAAAATATTTTATAGAAAATACAGTTCCATTATTAGAAAAATGTTTAGTTAATGTTAAAATAATTTTTATTATACAGGAACACGGTGAACCATTCAATAGAGGAGCTCTTATAAATATTGCGGTTAAACTTATAGATAGTAACCCCGAAGACATATTTTTTACTCATGATGTTGATGTAAATCCATATGAAAATACAATTGTTAAATATTATAAACCATTGATTAATACTGGATTTATACAAGGAATATATACTAGTGCTTGGGATACGTTAGGGGGAGTTATTAAATTTAAAAAAAGTGATTTTTTAAAAATAAATGGATTTAATAATATGTTTTGGGGCTGGGGAGGTGAAGATAAGGACATACAAAATAGAGCAAGTTTTTATAACATTTGGATACAGAAAAATATTACAAATCGACCACAAGATAAAGAAGAATGGTTTAATGTTTTTAATCATTCACGTATTAAAAAATCTCATCAAGACCCATTTAAGAATTATATACTCTACGAATACCCCAAATTTTCAAAGAAAAAAGTAGAAAGATATATTCAAACGAACGGTATTAATACGATAAAATATTCTGTTACATCGGTTTTAACAGAAAAGAATATAAAACATATAAATGTTTCTATATCCCGTGATCCCCAAGAAATTAAAAGATATATATACTTTTTATCAAATACAAATTAAATTGTTGTATTTCAGGATTTATAAATATTTTTCTCTCCAAAAAATCAAAAATGAAAAATATTTATTTATATTATAAAAGATGTTTTGTAAAAAATCATGTCTTATTGCCGGATCATTTATAGTAGCATCCATATTTGTATGCTTGCGTGTTGATAAACAAGCCTTAAATCAACCCTTAATGGAATTATTAGACGATGAAAATAAACAACGTTATAGAATGATAGCAAATGAACGTAAAACTATATATTTCAAAGGATTCGCTCTTGGATTTATTTTATCATTATTAGCACTTTATATTTTAAACAATAATAAATTTTTTAAGGTAACTAAATTAACTAACACTTGTTTTGTTTTAGCAACATCATTTATTGTTAATTATTTCTTTTATATTTTACATCCAAAAAGTGATTACATGGTTCTCCATTTAGATGATGAAGACCAACGAAAAGCCTGGTTAGAAATATATAGAACTATGCAGTATAATTATCACTTAGGTTTTGGTCTCGGTTTGATTGGAATGATGTTCGTAGGTCGTTCTTATTGTCGCTAACTTTTTTTTTCTTCTCCTTCTTGTTCTTTTATTTTTTCGCCTTCGAGTTTTTCTATTTTTTTTATTTCGTGTTTTTTTTCTTTTATTATGAATACGTCCCCCACTCCTTGGTGTTTTTTTAGGACTTCCCGATAAAAAATATTTGTCTAAACGTTTGCATTTATTATTATAATCAACTAATTCAGATATATTCATTGCCCAAAAAGGTTTAGGTGGTTTATATACTTTTTGAAAATCCATTAATATAATTAAAGTAAAAATTATATTAATATAAACTTATTCTGGTTGTAAAACTTTCTTAAAAGGTAAGTTGGAGAGAAAATTAAAAACAAAAAATAAAGAAACAATAACAATAAAAAAAATGAAAAATAAATTATTAATACTTGCGTGTTTAATTTTAGAAAAAGCAAGTTCATAAATTTTATGAGTAAGAAATGGAGCAACAATAATTAGTATAATAAACGGATAATACGAAGCATTATGAAATTGTTTTTTGTATAAGAATAAGAAAATAGAAATGCCTGTTAAAATCCAGTAAAAGTAAAACATTGTATTATTAAATCCATCTACAACACTACTATTATAATCATAATAATATGCTAATCTATCATTTGTATATTTTTTAGCATTTGTATTTTCTTTTTTTTGTTTTAAGTCTTCAATATTTGTTGAGTGATAATCATATAGGTCATTAATATTATTACTGTAATACTCTTGAGTTTTATAATAACTTATTTTTGCCTTAATTCCTTGTACAAGAGGATTAATAAGTGTTTTATTCCAATCATCTACTTCATTTTGTGCTTTAGCCTTATATTCCGTTTCTATATAATTATTGTAATATTGAGAGCCCTTGGTTGGATCTTCTAAATAATAGGATTTTTTTAGCTCCTTAATCTGATCAGGTCCATGATTATATGTATTTTGAGCGTTATTTAATTGTGTTCTTAACCTATCTACCTTTTTTTTCTTTTGACAGTCAGCATCACAAATATTCATATTATTCATATTATTAATAATCGCATCTACTTGTTTTAATTGGTCTGTTGGCATTTTTGATATATAATTATTAGATTTTAAATTAAAGAATGAAATTGTTCAATTCCAATTGGCTGGCTAGGATTAACAACAGATAAACTTTCAGTACCTTCGCCAGAACTTTCACCTGAACCTTCTTCTACTTGTAAAGCAGCTCTAAGTTTACCAGTATTTTCCACTTTATCCTTAATACCTAGTAATGCGTCTTTGCTTTTTTGTACTGAGCTTGAAATATCATCACACGCGTTAGAAAACATTTTACCCCAACTCCATTCTTCTGTATCTTTATCACTACTATTTCCACAATCTCCATTAGGACAACCTTTTTTACCCCAACGGTATTTATTATAGTTATAGTTAGTTTTACCCCAATTATCCAATAGTCTTCCAGCAATAGTAACTATAGTAGCAACAATTACAAGACATATTAACCCAACACCAATAGTTGCCGGAAACCAAGGTTGTTTCATTAATATAACAATCAATAAACACGCTAAAGCACCATAAGCTATAATTTTAAGTATATTTTTGTGGGATTTATATCTATCGTATTCATAATCAGTGAGTTCAACAAGGCGTTTTTTATTTTTTCTCTCATCTTCTAATGCTTGTAATTCAGATTTAGCATTAGAAAGTTCATTATCTATAACCTTAACCATTGTAATTTGATCGGCCAAATTATTTCTACTATTAGATGTTTCCGATTGACCGTCTTGATACATATTTTTTAATTGATTAAATAATCCAAGTCTCATTGTACTAAGTTCATCTAACCGTGATTTAATAGCAGCAGATTTCTGTAAATCTCCACTTGAAGACTTATTTAAACTTTGTAAATTATTAAACATATATTTTTCTATTTCTTGAAGTTTTTGAATATCCTTAATAGTATTTTGGTGTTTTGTATTTAGTTTATCAGGTTGTTCTTCTAAAAACTGATTTTTTGCCGATTGAGATAAATCAGCACTATCCGGATTTTGTTGGATACTTGAAGATTGAAATTGAACCATTATATATATATATACTCTTCTATAAAATTATTTTTTCAATCTATCAAGAGTAACTAATACTAGCAAAATTGCTAAAGAGCCCCAAATACCTAATTGAAACATTTGATTTTTTTCCTTCAAATAAATATCTTCGACTTGCGCATCAATGGTAACATTACTATACTTTTTAGTATCTTGTAGTTGTGAATAAATAGTGCTATATTCGTCAAGTGAATTTTGTAAATCGGCTCTTTTAGAGGTCATTTCCATATCCAACTTACCGTTTAATGTATTAAATTTTTTAATTTTTTTGAAAATATCATCGGCTTGTTCTATCAATTTTGTATTTTTGAGAGAAAGTTGTTCATATTGTTTATATAAATTAGAATTTGATGTTTCACCTGCATTAGGAGCAGTTCGACACGCGCTAGTAAAAAATGTACCATTTGATCCACTAGCTCCAAAAGCAGAAGCAATATCATCACAACTTTTAATATTTTTACCTCTAACTTTTGCAGATGGAGGTCCACCACCTCCACCGCCACATACGCAACATCCCTTACGAAGAGTAACATTATTACTATCAGCTCTATTTATATCATCAACATAACTATCACTTCCTAGTTGAACTTTACCGTCTATACACTTTCCAGCCGTTGCTGTATCACAGGTTTCTCCTCCAAGTCTGGATTTTGTGAAGGTATTTTCACATTTACTTACATAAGGACCCTTTATATCACATCCAGCACTACAAGCCTGTCTCCCGTCACTATATCTGTTACTATTAATAGGATATTTAGTTAAACAATCTGACTTACATTTTTCTACTTGTTCTACAGATTTGTAATAACTTTCCATAAACAATTTATAATCTTGGCCATAAGATGATAATTGTTTGTTATAATCTTTTTCCAATTTTTTTAATATATTTAACTCATCTTTTGATAAATTTTTAAGTTTATTTTCAGAATTTGTCCACGATTTCATAGATGACGACATAGATTCCATTAATTTACTTCTAGATAATCTGTTTATGTCGTTTTTTCTTTTTTGAAGAAGTAACATGCCTTGTTGTAATTCATTAATAGGTTTATTATTATGTTTTTTTATATTTTTCGTATTACTATTATCTAAAGCAGATGTTATTGATTGTAATAGTTTGCTAAAAACCATATTATCTAATATATATAGATAAAAAAGTTATAATTTATTTACTGACTTGAATATTTATAAATAGCAAATCCAAAAGTTCCAGTAATAACAGCCCAAATAAAATATTTAAAATTTGCGGAACCTGTATCTAGTAATAATTCATTTGTTTCAGCACTTAGAGTTAAATTTGATGTTCTTAATTTTTTAATTTTTTGTTTTTCCTTGTCTAAAGCCATGTATTTATCCATTAGTAATTTCTTTTGATTAGAAATTTCAGTATCTAATTTTTTATCTTCACCTTCTAATTTATTTACAAGGTCTTTCATACTATGAATTGAAGACATTAATTTTCCATTTAAATTTACTAATGTAATATAAGTTCCACCTTTCAAATTCGTAACTTCACATTTATCACTATTTTCTAGCATAGGACCCGAAGGTATAGCATTAAATTGTTCACTAGTTAAATCCTTAACAGCATCTGGACAAGAAGCATCTTTATTTCTAAAATCCCTATAAATATGTTTATATCCTAAATTGTCTAACCAAGCCACACTTCCACCAGCGTCATTAATATTTATTCCACCATTCATACACATTTCACCAATACCCATATTCGGACCCGTTGATAGTTTACTAAAAACATCAGAACCCACTGTTTTAACTGGATCAGAACAACTATTTTTATTTCTACCTTCCCATGCATCCGCTTCAAATCTTCTAACTACACCTTGAGAATTTACATAAAATTTATTTATTGTATTACCGTCATTATAATTAATAACTTTATTTTTGATATCACTTGCTATATCATTTTGTCTTGTTACCAATTCTTCTAAATACTTCTTATATGTTTGTGTATAATTGGTCATATCTGTATTAAATTGTGCTTCTAAAGCACTTAATTGATTTAATTCAGATAAATTTTTAGCCACCAATGGATTTTCTACAGGAACTTGTGTTGCGAACGTTTCTTGAATAGTTGAATAATTAAATTGTTTTTTTAAATTATTAACAATGTTTAATTTGCCACTAGATATTAATGCTAAATTTTTTGCTTTTGTTTTTTTTCTATGATGTTTAATATATTTTTTAAACATTTTCCCTTGATTTAAATCAGCCATATATATAAACTATTAATAGAAAACAAATTTAATATTAGTTAATTATTGTTTTAATTGTTTATATATAAAAAAAGTTAGTGTGGATATAGATAATACATAAAAAGAAGCTTGTATATATGTTTCGCTATTGTAATTATATTTGTCGGTTTTTAATCTACTCGAAGCATTATTAATATTTATTTCATTTATTAAATCTTGTTTCTCATTGCCTATTTTAGATTTTAAATTTTTTATCTTATTATCTACATCACTTAGATTTGTATTCAATCCGTCTGTAGAACCTGTTAATCTAGCATCTAATGCTTTATATTTACCATACGTATTTGCTAAATTAGACATAGCTTGTGAATTAACATTGCTAGTTTTGTTTAATTCACTTTCTGCTTTTGTATTTACATATGTGGTGCTGAACGATTTCCAAATTAAGTTTAACGAATCTAATTCTTCTTGAAATGCCTTACTCATATATATAATTATAACAATTTAATTACATAATCTATAATATTTGGTTGTTAAAGATGTTGGACTTGACCTAGTTATTTCTGCTACTTGTCCAGGTCTGATGCCAATAGCATTGGCTACTGGATCAAATCTTGATATTTCAGGCCATTGGTTATCTTTTGTTATATTATAAAATTTTTCAAGCTCTATTTTTTCCGTTTCAGATATAATTCTGTGATCAGGAACTAAAGAATGATCTAAAATATTATATAAATAATTGTGAATATTATAAATATTAACAAAATATTGGTCATTTTTATATGTCATATCCAATAGATTAATTAATGTATCATTTGGCTTGTCTTTACCAACTATAATTAAACTATCGGTTGGTTTAATTAATTCATCAACATTATAAATGTCTTCAATATAATCTTGAGTATGTGTTTTACTAATTTTAGTCTTCAAATGATATTTAAAATACAACTTTTCATCTGTTTCTGGATTTGTTAAAACCATATCTAAATTACATGTCCCATATAATGTAGAAATTTCAGGAATATTAAAATCATTATAATCATCGATATTAAATCCTCTTCTTTCTGCTAAGTCTAATAGAACTTTTCTAGATCTAAAAATTTTAGATATAGTTTGAGAGTTAGTAGCTTTTGATATCTTAACCATTATATAATATATTATTAATAGTTTTATATTTATTTCAATTTTAAAATATAAAACTTAAACTATTTTTTTTTTATCCCCATTTCCTTGTCCATCACCTTCATCATCTTCACCATCACCTTTATCATTTTCAATTGAAGATAACTTTTCTAACCCTTTATTATCAATTTCTCTTTTATCAAGAGAACTAATCCTATTTATTATTTTTTCTCCTGAACTATTTTTACCTTCTCCCATAGGCTCACGTTCATAAACAATATCAGGACTTGGTGTATTAGATGGAGATAGTGGTGGTCTCTGTAAATAATTAGGAGCATTTCTATCATCTTCATATGTTTTTGAATCACTATCATAATCTTCTTCCTCTAATTCATCGCCGAAATCTCTAAATTCAGTATTATAATTTCTAAAACCAGTGGTTTCCTGAATATTCTTATTTTCGGGAATATTATCATCTATTGGAGTTAATGATACTGGAGACATCGATACAGGTTCTGGGTTAAATGGATTATAATCCGGTGATTTTGGACCATAGCTGGGTGATTTTGGAGGTGTTTCTAATTCATCCATATCCGAATCTCTATACTTACCGGAATATTCGCCATCTATAGCCATAGTAATATATTTCATTTCTTCATCGTCAAATTCAATAATCTTATAAGTTGTTCTAGGTTCAGGATCACCTTCAAACATTACTAAATCGCCAGGATTAAACCTATATTGACTTTTGCGTGGATCTAACGCTTCCTCTTGATCAAAAGGACGTAAATTTTGATTAATTTCATCATCATAAGGTTCATTATATAAATTACTTTCATCTGGAAAATAATTATTATCATTAGAAAGAGGTTGAGCAGAAGGGGTTTTTTCTAATAGTTTATCTAACATATCCAGATGATTAGCATTTATAAATGTTTGTCTTTTTGATTCTATATCATTATCTTTCGTTTTCTCTGCTACTTCTTCAAGATTATTAAATCCTAATATTTTAATATCATCCCCCTCTGTTAAACTTGTTAATTGTTCAACATTATCTTCTGTTATAATTCTCATTTGACAGTTCATAGCTTGTAATTCTTGAATAAGCAATTTAAAAGCATAAGGAACTTTAACGATACTAAAATCTCTACCATATTTGCTAACATTTACAATATTCATATTATCGTCTATATTTGAAACAAATTTTAATGGTCCATCCGCCATTGGACTTAAGAAAATATTTTTGCTTTCATTATAAATTGATACACATCCCGTTTTATTACAAACAGCCATTTCATATTGGTCCCCTCTTACCATCATTGATTCTTTAATAAAATTACTCATACCATGTGCTATTAAACAATCACGGTCCATTTCACCTATTCTTAAACCACCATCATTTGCTCTACCTTGAACAGTTTGTCTGGTCAATACAGTTCTAGGTCCCTTAGCCCTATAATTTATTTTATCTTTGGGCATATGTTTAAGTCTTAAATAAAATGTAGGTCCAAAATAAATTTCGGTTTCTAATTGTTCACCGGTCATACCATTATATAATATTTCACATCCTGAGGAATGATATCCAAATTTTGTTAATGATTTTCCAAGTTCTTTATGTTTAGAACCTTTATTAACAAAAGCAGTACAATCTCCAAATGCACCCACATTTACACCCACTTTACTTGTAATACATTCAACTAAATGTCCTATTGTCATACGTGAAGGCATGGCGTGTGGATTAACTATAATATCAGGTTTTATTCCTTCAGCAGTTGTAGGCATATCGGCTTCATCAAGTATAATACCGATGGTTCCTTTTTGTCCTGCTCTTGAACAAAATTTATCACCAATTTGTGGTATGCGTTCTGAACGTATTTTTACCTTAGCAATTCTTTTACCTTCTTCACCTGTAGTCATAAAAGAATGGTCTACAACACCTACCTGACCTTTTTTTGTTTTAATTGAATTATCAACATAAATACCAGGATTTAAAATACTATTCGTTCCCATTCCAATAACAACTGTTTTTTCACCAACTTTTGTTCCTTCTTTTATTAAACCGGATTTGGGATCTAAATGACTATAATCATATCCTTCCTTTGTTTCCAATACATTATCATTGTTTGTATCCATAAATTTGGTTTCTATTTTCATTCCCATCATACTATCTGTTTCTTCATGAGCTTTATATGTATTATAGTAAGTTGTTCTAAAAATACCACGTTCTAATGCTCCTCTATTAACTATAACAGCATCTTCTACATTATATCCCGTATGACACATAATAGCAACAATAGCATTTTCCCCATAATTATGTTCTTCATTTGTTATATATTTTAAGTATCTACTTTTTGTTAATGGAGTTTGTCCGTTATTTAAAACATATGATGTTTTATCTAATCTTACCTGGTAATTTGTACTGTAATTAGATACACCTTGCTTTGCTTGTCCACAAGAAAATGCATCTCGAGGATATGGGTTGTTTTCAGGAAAAATAACCTGATTAGCCATAATACTCAAAATAAGAGAAGGGTGTATTTCCATATGAGTAACCCGATTAGAAAAATAGTCTTCAGGCTTTAAACTACTATGGGCAAGTATCATTGTTTCTGCTTCAGATGTATCAATATATTCCAGAACGGATGCATTTACCAATAATGATTCTTGCGTGGCCTTATTTAAACTAATATTACAATCTGTTTCAAGTAAATTTTTTTTGTTAGAAAATCCCTTTGTAAGATTATCCCAACTAATAGAATTATCTGTAATTTTTTCCTTTAAAATGTCTCTATTCCAACTTTCTATACCATTCATAATGTAATATAATGGTCTAACAGGTCTTCCTGAATCTGTTCGTATAATAATTTCATTTTTTTTTATATTAAATCCTATACTAGTAAAAATATCTATCATATTGTTTCTACGATGCAATCTCATAAGCTTAATTATATCAATTGGTTCGTTTGTAGCACCAATCCACGCGCCATTAATAAAAATTTTAGTAGTATTCTTTAAATACTCTATTGAACACTCATCTAATAACTTAACTCCTCTATTTGGTAACTTACGGAAATATTCTATATATGGTAGTCCTGAACAACCTTTGGTAATAATTGTAGAAACAGACAAATGTTTATGTAATCCAACATTACCACCATCGGGAGAATGTAACGGACATAGATAACCATATTGTGTTCCATTAAGAAGTCTTGGTGCTATCATTTTTCTACCTGTTCCCATATTTAGATTAGTCTTTCTCAACTGACATATAAATCCAAAATAAGTTAATCTATTTAATTCCTGAGCAACTCCAGGCATTTTTGTATGTGGATGAGCCCCCCAATTTCCCTTAAATGCTTTTTTAAATCCGGTTTCAACAATTCTATCCTTAAAATAATGGTTCCTATTTGATGTTATAAATTGGATAAAATCTTCATTTTGATATTTATCCAATGTATTGTTATACAAATATTCCTTATCCATCTTTAAATAAATATTATCTTGTTGAAGTTTAAAATATTCTTTAAATAAATCTTTGATTAAAGCACCGGAAGTTACAAATCTTTTATATCTATAATTATCTCTACTTGTAGGTTTTTGTGCTCCAACAGAAACAGCCAATAAGTTTTTAACCATATAACCCAAATACAATGCCTTTGCCTTAAAATTTAACTCTCCTATATGAGGTAAAAAGAAATTCATTAAAATGTGAAGAACATGATTTACAGTATATCCTTTTGTAAATTGTTTTATATATTCCAAAGCAGCATTTTGGGTAAATATAGTGCTAGCATCATGAACACACGGAATAAAAAGATCAATATAACTTTCGTATTTTTCCAGGTCCAATAAACAATGTCTAATAATTTCTTTGTCTGATATAACCCCCAAAGCTCTAAATACCAAAAATAAAGGTATTGCCTTTCTAACTTGAGGTATATTAACTACTATTTGTTTATTTGTAATAGAAGGTTGTTCTCTAATCATTCTTATTGAAAGAGTTCGAGCTGGCTTACTTACGTCTTCAGACACAGAACGAATTTCTGAAGCAAATGAATATTTGTCTCCAGGATCTTTTAATACATATAACATATTATCAGCACGTGTTTCCTGTGTTACTATTGCTTTTTCACTACCATCAATAATAAAGTAACCCCCTCTATCATTTTTACATTCACCCATATTAAAACGGGCTTCTCGATTTAATCCATTTAATAAACATAATTTAGATTGTAACATTATTGGAAAACGTCCTAAATAAATTTTTTCCAACGTTTCAGTATGTTCTAAAACTCGAAACTTATTTTTTTTACTTGAACCATCTTCCTTATCAATTAGTATTTTAAATTTAATATCAACGTCATAGTGTATAGTAAATCCATAAGTCATATTTCTTAAACGTGCTTCATTTGGATACATATAATGTTCTCTAGTTTCATCTTCATTTTCATCATAAATAATTGGTTTACCATAATATATTTTGTCTGTATTTATTCCTCCAAAATAAATTTCACATTCAAGTTTATAATCATCAACGTCTTTATCATATTCTTTAAAAAATCTTAAAGGACTATTATTCTTAAATACTTCGTGTAATCCTGAAGAGAAAAATTGATTATATGAGTCTATATGATGTTTTACAATCATATTTGGATTATCTTTAAACATCGTGTCTATTATTTTCCATGATATATCATTCGAATTCATATATATATATAATCATTAGCATATTTTTTTAAAATATTAATCAATTAATATTATTAATCAATTAATATACAAGTATATACAATTTACATATGCTTTAAACTAATAATTAAAAGGCCAATTAAAACAAACATAGCAATAAATGGTAATAAAACAAATAACCAACTTATTTTACTATATCCCTTTTTACATAATAAATTAAGTAGATAAGTCCATATCAAAACATATGAAACTTCAAACATAATATAAACCGCATTGTTTATTGGAGATTTTGCTTTCATTAATCCACAAGCAAAGGAATTGGGGTTTCCAATATTTTGATAACAACTTGATAACACGGCTAATGTAGATAATCCTAAATATAATTGAGCTGGAGAGCATAATGAATTAAATAATTTATAAGCGTTCATATATTATTTAATAATATTTTAATTAGTTATCCAAATTAAAACCTGCTGCTTGTGTTGTTGCCGTGTCGTAAAATTCAGGAACATTGCTTGAATTATAAGACGAAGGAACTGGTTTTGATAATTCCGGTTGGTGTGTTGGGTCAGCTTTCATTTCAGGTTTATTACCCGCATATAAATGTTTTGTATTTAATGCGGCATTCGTTCCTTTATAATATGATAATAATCCATCGCCTAAACCCCAATTATCCAAGAAAAAACCCCCTTTCATTTGCTTGTTACCTTTTTTACGACCTCCTTTTTTATTATAGTTCATAGGAATAGGTTTGTAAGGATGTTTTACATTTCTATTTAAACTCATCGGATCCGGTAACATTTTATTAGAAATACCGTAACCAGTCATTAGCTTACCTACATTCGTAGGCATATCACATCCAAATCCACTACACGCAGGATTAACTAATAAACCTTTTCCAGAACCACCTTTCATATTTCTTCTTTTTGTTTTCTTCTTTTTTCTACGTTTTCGTTTTGTTTTTCTTTTTTGTTTTCTACGACCACCTTTACGAGGAATACATTTTCTTGTATTCATAGGCGAACTTTTCTTCTTTCCTTTTGCTAATTTACAAGAGCTATTTTTTCTACAATTCTTTCCTTCCGATTTTTTAAATACACCACTATCATAAAAATTATGTACATCACAACCTTCGGTTCCTTTAATTACTACATCCAAAGGTTTGTTCTGAGTATTTTTCAAATTCAATCTACTTTCTAAAACATTTTTCGTAACGCCAAATTTTTTCTTCTTTAAAATATTTTTATTATCCTCACAAGTTTTTCTACAATGTTTACCGGCTTCCTTATTACACCTCTCTTTGACTTTATTATGATGTCCTTGAGTAAAATATGTATCTCGTAAATGTTTACAATTACCTTTTTTATTTATTCCATAAAAAACAGTATCATCATCTACAAATGTTGGTTTTGATTGTACTACTGGGGCAACCACTGGAGCAACTGCTGGTTTTGGCTGTACTACTGATGGGAGGTTTTCTTTAATGATTTTTGCGCGTTTATTTGGATCGAAACATTGACTATTTACTTTAACTGTACTAATACCAGGGTTTTGCGCTCTCACAAGTTCACTGCATTGCTTCACAGCATCACCTCCCCTTTTCCTTCTAGTTTTCCTTTTATTTTTCCTACGGCGTTTTTTACCGCCATTCATTCTTGAATATTTATATCGTTTTGTAAAGCGAACCATATAAATATTGTTAAGATTTAAAAAAAATTTTATAAATTAATTATTTATTCTATATCAACATGAGTTAGCATATGTCTTCTACAACACATTTTGGTTAAATGTAATTTGTCTAAAACTTCTCCTTCTGGTGTCTTTTTGATATTATTTTCATCTAAATAAATATTTTCATCTAGAGACATTTCATTTTGTAGTTTAATTTTACGAACTTCTTTTACGTAAAATAAATATTTATCAGCAAGAACCATTCCGCATGTAAAACACTTAACTGGTATAATCATTATTATTTATACATATTTAAAATATAATATCTATAAATCAATTTTCATTAACAACTATTATTAAGTTTTTTTCCTGACGCAGGGCCATTTTGATAATAAAATTCTTCCCATGGAGACAACTTACCATCTTTTTTTTTAAAACATTTATCTTCTGGTCCTAAACTGCCTGAAACAATTCCTTTAGCATTTCCTTTTTGTGCTGCTATACATTTACTAATCTTTTCTGTTCCATCTTTTCCAGATGCCCAAACACAACTTCC
>MDSX01107746.1_pt1 | contig 27401 bp, 27 predicted proteins | sample 811141 | NCBI WGS metagenome assembly MDSX01 (sample SAMN05326642, study PRJNA326480) | marine metagenome | isolation source: seawater | place: Atlantic Ocean: South East | collected 2010
AATATTAGTTTGGATGAATATCGCTGCAATACCGAGGATTCACAAGGTCACATTAATGTTGGTTTTGGGGAGGATATATCGATAGAGGAGTTGGCGTTAAAAATAGCAAAAATAGTTGAATACAAGGGTATATTAAAGTTTGACACAGCTAAACCAGATGGTACTCCTAGAAAAATATTAGATAGCTCTGTGTTAAAATCTTTGGGGTGGAAAGCTAAAATAAACCTAGAGGAAGGATTAAATCGAACTTACAGCGATTTTTTAAAGAATTATCATGATTTAAGAATGAAATAAGATATTGAGAATGTGCAAATGAATACAAAAACAAAAGTTGCTTTAATTACAGGTATAACCGGTCAAGATGGCTCATATCTTGCTGAGTTTTTATTGGATAAGGGTTACTTAGTACATGGAATTAAACGTCGAGCAAGTTCGCTTAATACTCAAAGAATTGATCATATTTATAAAGATCAGCACGAACAAGGAAATCGATTATTTTTGCATTATGGGGATTTATCGGACTCAAGCAATTTGATTAGAATTATCAAGGATATTCAACCCGATGAAATATACAATCTTGGTGCTCAAAGTCATGTTGCTGTAAGTTTCGAAAGTCCTGAATATACTGCAAATGTTGATGCTATTGGCCCCTTAAGAATTTTAGAGGCGATTCGTATATTAGGTCTAGAGTCTAAAACAAAATTTTATCAAGCTTCAACCTCTGAGCTATATGGTGATGTTCGTGAGATACCGCAAACAGAGGAAACGCCTTTTTATCCGAGAAGTCCCTATGCAATAGCAAAACTTTATGCTTATTGGCTTGTTACTAATTATCGTGAAGCATATGGAATATATGCATGCAATGGAATCTTGTTTAATCATGAGAGTCCAAGGCGCGGAGAGACTTTTGTTACCAGAAAAATAACCAGAGGCTTGGCAAATATTACTGTTGGAATAGAAAATTGTCTATTTTTAGGTAATTTAGATGCACTAAGAGATTGGGGGCATGCAAAAGATTATGTCAAGATGCAATGGATGATGCTACAACAAGAAACGCCGGAGGATTTTGTCATAGCAACTGGTGAGCAACATAGTGTTCGTGAATTTATTTATTGGTCAGCAAGAGAACTAGGAATGACTATTGAATTCAAGGGGGAGGGCATTGAGGAACAGGGTGTACTAACAGCAATCGATGATTCCTCAGATGTAAAAGCGTCTATTGGTGATGTGATTATTAGAATAGATAAGCGCTATTTTCGTCCAACAGAGGTCGAAACTTTGCTGGGTGACCCATCAAAAGCAAAGTCTAAATTGGGTTGGATTCCAGAGATAACTCCTCAAGAAATGTGTGCTGAGATGGTTGCTGCAGATCTAAAAGAAGCAAAAAAGCAAGCCTTGATCATGTCTGATGAGTTTAAGTCTCAATAATTTCTAAAAATAGTTTTCCAAAAAAACTGAATAATCTTATTAAACGCTATTAATTTAATTAAAGTGTAAATTTAATTTCTTTTTTCTCTAATGAAGTCTGAGCATTTATCACATGAATGAAAATACCAAAATAGTAAACAATATAATAAAATTATGGGGTCATTTGACGATTCGTCGGAGGTTACATTTTAAGCTCCTGTTGTTGCTTATGGTCTTTGCATCAATAGCTGAAATGTTCACGATCACGGCTGTTTTGCCTTTTTTAAGTGTGATCGCAACACCCGATACAGTTTTTAATAATCAATATGTAAAACCAATAAATAATTTTCTGCAACTTGATTCCCCGGATGAGCTCAGAATCGCAATAACTATCGGTTTTATTGTGGTTGCGATCATAGCAGGAATAACAAGGATTTTATTATTAACAGTTTCTACAAAGCTGTTGTTTGCTGCTGGAGCAGAACTGAGTGCAGATATTTATCGAAGAAGTCTTTTTCAACCATACCAAATACATGTTAATAGGAATAGTAGCGAATTAATTAACGTGGTATTCAATAAGTGTGGTGATGTTGTTTTCGGCGTTATGATGCCTATTGTTACTATAATTAGTTCTAGTATTTTATTTATTGGAGTTACCAGTGTGCTCATAATTATTGATCCATTAGTAATGTTAATGACTTTTTCGTGTTTCGCTCTGTTATATTTCCTTATACTCAAAGTTACATCAAGGAAAGTTAAAAATAATAGTAAATTAATTGCAGAAGAATCTACAAAAGCAATTCAATGCCTCCAAGAAGGGGTGGGTGGTATCAGAGATGTTATAATTTCAAATGCACAAAATTATTACTTTACTATCTACAATCGCGTGATATCAGGTTTGATGGTTTCCCAAGGAAACAACTCTATCATCGGTGCTACACCCAGATTTATTTTGGAAACTATCGGCATAGTTATTATTGCTATTTTGTCTTTGTATTTGTCGGGCAGGGATGGCGGTATAATTTCAGTTATACCTGTATTAGGAGCACTTGCCATTGGTGCACAGAGGATGTTGCCCACTCTTCAGCAGTGTTATAGCTCTGTTACATCAATAAAAGCATTGGAGTATCCTTTAAGAGATGTTCTCAATTTATTAGATCAATCTATTTTTGAGAGAAAATCAAATCGAATAAATACCAGTCCTAAACTTATGAGTGAACTGATTCTAGAAGATATTAATTTTAGGTACTCTCCAGAGCTTCCCGATGCTCTCTCAGGAATAACAATAAAAATTCTTAACGGAGACCGAATAGGCATAGTTGGTGAAACTGGAGGTGGAAAAAGTACTCTAGTTGATATCATTATGGGTCTTTTACTCCCAACTGAAGGTAAAATGTTTTTTAATGGTGAGGAAATGAATGAAAATAATATAAATACGTTGCAAGATTCTATCTCGCATGTACCGCAAAATATTTATTTAGCGGATGCGACCATTGAAAAAAATATAGCATTTGGGGTAGATAAGGGCGATATTGATTTAGACCGAGTAACCAGCGCCGCAAAAACTGCTCAGCTCCATGATTTTATCGTAAATCTTCCAGATAAATATTCAACTAGAGTGGGAGAGAATGGTGCATTCCTATCTGGAGGTCAAAAACAGCGACTTGGAATTGCTCGAGCTCTCTATCGAAATTCAAGTTTTATCATATTTGATGAGGCAACTAGTGCACTGGACGCCAAAACAGAAATGAAAGTAATGCAGGCAATTGATAATTTAGGTGAAGAAAAGACGATTTTGATGATAGCTCATCGAACTACCACTTTAAGTAATTGCAGTAAGATTATAAAAATTGAAAATGGAAAGGCTGTTATTGTAGGTAATGATTTAAATGATATTAATTAAGGCAAAAGATCTTCTAATAAAACGGAAATATATAAATGCTTTTTTAAAAAAAAAGCTATTATATTAGTGTAAACTTTAATTATATTTTTTTCTATTTCATCTTTTTTGGTTGTTAAAATACAACCACAAATCATTATATAAAAAATGAGGAAATATGATTGACTCTAATAATAATATTAAGTTCCTTGATTGCACTTTAAGGGATGGAAGTTATGCGAATAACTTTGCATATACTTCAAAAGATACATCAATGATAGTAAGTGGTCTTGATAAATTAGATTTTAATTATATTGAAGTAGGCCATGGAATCGGACTTGGTGCATCATTAAGTACAGGTTTCAAAGCAGCAGAAAGTGATTTGAACTATATGATAGCTGCAGCATCTGCAATTAATAAATCAAAATGGGGAATGTTTTGCATACCTGGAGTTGCATCACTTGATGATGTCCGTTTAGCGGCTGATAATAACATTGATTTTTTAAGGATTGGTACAGATATTGAGAATGTGTCTTCAGCGATTGAATTCATTGAATTATCAAAAAATTTAGGTATTGAAGTATTTGTCAATTTTATGAAATCTTATGTTGTATCTCCTGATACTTTTTCAAAAGTTTGTTCCATAGTGATAGATTGCGGAATTGAAACAATATATTTGGTAGATTCATCAGGTAGTATGTTACCTGATGAAATAAGAAAATATATAAATGTATTTTATGAAAATCACCCAACAGTGGAATTGGGTTTTCATGGCCATGATAACTTAGGCTTATCGACCTATAATTCTCTAGTTTGCGTTCAGGAGGGAGTTAAATTGATTGATACAACTATTCAGGGATTTGGAAGAGGTGCTGGCAATACTCCGATAGAAGAATTTTTGAGTGTTTTAGGTAGATATGGAATTGAAACCAACATAAATTATATTGATTTACTTAACTTTAGTGAAAAAATATCAGATAAGGTAGCTAGAGAAGTTGCATGGAGCACCCTTGATGTTGTTTCTGGGTTTGCTGGGTTTCATTCAAGTTATATGCCAAAAATTTTAGAAATCTCAAGATCATTTAATATTGATCCAAAATCAATCATTATTGAGCTATGTAAAGTTAATCAAACAGATGCGCCAAAAGACCTATTAAATAGCATTGCCAGAGAACTAGTAAAAAAAGGCCACTTCATGAATGAAATACCAGCAAATAATAAATATTTTGGACAGGAACAAGGTTAGTATCTAATAGGAGTGAATTTTGACTAAAAAGAAAATTATCGACTTAACCCTTCCATTACAAGACGGAATGATGACCTATCCAACACCATCTCATCATAAATTTGAATCTTCAATTTTAGGCAGGATCGAGATAGAAGGAAGAGAAACACGGAAATTTACTATGGGTTCGCATTGTGGCACACATGTTGATGCAATGAGACATTTTCTAAAAGACGGCGCAACTATTGACCAATTTCCTATGGATGCATTAATAGGTGACGCAAAAGTAATTAATCTTGGAGTATTGGATCCTGGTTCGATAATTGAGAAAGAGCATCTTAAACCTTTCCTTTGTGAAAAAATTAGAAGATTAGTTTTAAGGGCTGACTGGTGTAGGTTTTGGGGGACAAGTCAGTACTATAAGGATTGGCCTTATCTAACAAAAGAAGCTATTTTGTTATTAATAAATCACGGTATCGAGCTCCTAGCTCTAGATTTTCCATCTCCAGATAGCGCCTATTTTGGGAATGATTGTTCTCTTGATAGCCCAAATCATAAGTTACTTTTTGAGAACAATGTAATTCTTGTAGAGTACTTAACAAATATTAAATCATTAAGCTCAAATAATATTTATCTTATAGTTTCTCCACTCAAGTTGGTTGGATTTGATGGAGCACCTGCAAGAGTAACAGCCTATTCGACAGATAGTTGATTGGTCCTTATATGTAAATATTGCACATGCATTTTGAGAATTAATGTTTTAGATGCATACTATTTTGATTAGACTGAAATTATCAAACTTCTCCTCATTACTAAGTTTAAATGAATAAAAATCATAACAACACAGTACAATCTCTTTTGAGAGAATATTTTCGCAGTATTGGCTCAAAGTCATATTTAGTCGATATATTAGAGGAAAGAGATTATAGCTACAATGATGTGTTTCTTAAATCATTTTTCATAAAAAGCCTTCTTGATAGTCGTATTAGCCGTGGAGAATGCATTGGATTAATATTAACAAAACCATCACTTTATATGCCGTCAATTCTAGCTTGTTGGCAGGCAGGTGTTTTTCCAGCAATTATTGATAATAAAATATCATTTGATCGATTAAGAGAAATTAAATCAATTGTAAACTTTAAATATCTTCTTGTTGATACGGAGCTTGATGGTTGGGAAAAAAATAATCAAATAATTATAGAGGATAGTGAAAAAGAGTATGAAATTCTTTCGGAAATAAAGATTGATATTGATGAAAATAATCAACCATCGATATTATTTTTTTCTTCTGGTACAACTGGAATTCCGAAGTGTGTTCCATTGTCACTAAGTAACATAGTCAAGAATATTCAGTCTTTCAATATGAGGCTTAGCATTGATGTAAGACCAGTTTATTTGTGCACTTCGCCACTTTTTTATGCTCATGGACTATATAATAGTTTTATTAGTGCATTAATTTCTGGGGGACAAGTCCTATATGGAGGGGTATTAAATGCATTTAATGCCGAAAAAGTACTGATTTCTTCAAAACTAAATCATGCTTCAATATACCATATTACTCCATCTATGATTCCAATATTGACGACAATAAGAAAAAAAACAAAGGAGGAGATGCCAAATTTCGATCATATAATTTGTGGTACATCAAAATTAAGACTAAAAGATAAGTTGGAATTTGAAAATATATTTAGCAAAAAAATAACTCAGCAATACGGAATGACAGAGTCATTATTTATGACTGTAAATGATGATTGTCAGGATAAGAAGCCAGAATCTGTTGGTAGACCGATAAATTGTGTTCTAAAAATTATTGATAATGATGGTAATGATATAAAGCACGGCAAAAATGGGAATATAGTTGTAAAATCAGAATCTTTTTTTGGAGAGTATTACAACCAGAAAGATGAAACAAACCTTGCTTATGACAACGGATGGTTTAAAACTGGAGATTTGGGAATTTTGGATGAAGAAGGATATCTCATAATTTCTGGAAGAAAAAAAGAAATAATAAAAAAAGGTGGATTTAATATTAATCCAATAGAGATAGATGATGTTATCAGAAAGTACACTGATATTATTGATGCTGCGACTGTTGGTGTAGAAGATATGAAGTATGGAGAAGAAATTTATTCTTTTATTATCGCAAAGAATTTTATTGACAAAGAAAAACTTGATTCACATCTTAGGAATAATTTACAACCTAGATGTATTCCAAAAAAGATCTTTCTCTTAAAAAAATTCCCAAAAAGTGAATCGGGAAAAATATTAACGAGTACTCTTAAAAAAATGGCAAAAGAATTATGCACGTAGATGAAAAAATAATTATTGAGTTACTTGAAAAAGTAATAAATCAAAATGTTAGTCAAGAAGAGAATCTCCTGGATGATGCTATTCTTGATAGTCTAGGTACTATCATGTTAATCGATGAATTAGAGAAATATTTTTCCATAGTTATACCACCAAAAGATTTCACTCATTTTAATTTCAATTCCATAAAAAATATAAATCAAATGGTAGAAAAAATTATTAATTAATTTCCTATGATTTTATTTAAAAATATTAAAAATACAAACGTAACTGAGCAAGATTTTTCAAATGTATTAGAAAAATTTAATCTTAAAGGAAGAACGGTAATGGTCTATTCGAGACTTCTTGCTTTTGGACGTCTTCAGGGGAAAAAAGCAGTTTATAGAATTATTGATATTCTTCAAGATTCTGTCGGTAAGAATGGTTGTCTTATCATTCCATGCCATACATTTTCTGGTTATAACAATGAAGTTTTTGATATAAGAGAATCAAAATGTAAGGTTGGGATTCTTGGCGAGCTTGCGAGAATGCTTCCCCAGTTCACAAGAACTTCTCATCCTATATATTCTCATGTTGTTTATGGTGCTAGCAATAAGATTGAGAATTTTCAGGATGAAACTACCTGTTTTGGACATAATTCATTTTATGACTATTTCAATAAATCAAGAAATCCATATATCCTGATGCTTGGAACTAACTTAAATGCGTTAACAAATTTCCATTATTACGAACAAAAATACTCTGCAAAATCGAGATTTTTAAAAAAATTTAAAGCTAAAATAAAAAAAGATCATATCATTGAGACTGAATTCGAATCATGTGTCCGTGACTACGAAATTTATGAAGGTAAGGTTGAATGTTTTGCTAAGTTTGATGAGTTATTAACTGAAATGAAAATATTAGAGTGTTTCGAATATGGAGATGATTATATCTTAGGAGTAAAAGAGAATGAGCTTGAAATCGCCTATTATAATTGTTTGAAAGATGATCCAGAGAATTTCCTTTTTTCATCTAAAGAAGTATATGAAGAATATTATCAAATGAATAAATCTAGAGTTTTTCATGATGCTATGCATTCTGAGGTATTGAAAGATAAAATTATATCTAATTTGAGGGTTTTTTATGAATGATAAAGGATCCAAGAGTTATTTAGATGACTCTAACTTAATTGGTCAGCAGATGCATGAAATGGTTAAAGATTTATTCCCGATTTGCAGAAGTATAACCGGTGAAGGGGTTAGAGAGACTCTTAATTATTTGAAAGCCAGAAATCCTCAATTGACAATACATTCAATTTCATCAGGAAAAAAGGTATTTGATTGGACTATTCCAGATGAGTGGACTATCCGCTCAGCTTTCATTGAGGATGAATCTGGAAATAGAATTGTCGACATGTCCACGAATAATCTCCATGTAATTGGATATTCTGAACCCGTAGACGAGTTTATGCCTTTAAAAAAATTAGAACAAAATTTGTATTCACTTCCAGATCAACCAGATGCTATCCCTTATATAACATCTTATTATAAGAAGAGATGGGGTTTTTGCCTCACTCACAAACAGAGAGAGAGCCTTAAGGATGGAATTTACCATGTGGTAATTGATTCTGAGAAAAAGCCCGGCGTATTGAATTATGCAGATTTAATCATACCAGGAAAATCCTCAAAAGAAGTAATGCTATCTACTTATGTGTGCCATCCCTCAATGGCAAACAATGAACTCTCTGGTCCTGTTGTTACTTCAATGTTGGCGGAGTGGATAAGTACATTGAAAGATAATTTTTATTCATATCGGTTTATATTTATACCTGAGACAATAGGTTCAATTGCATATCTTAGCAAGAATATTGATCATCTAAAAAAGAACGTTGTAGCTGGGTTTAATATTTCTTGTGTTGGAGATGAAAGGTGCTTCTCTTTTCTTCCGTCAAGGAACGGTAATACTCAGTCAGATAGAGTGGCACGACATGTATTAAGGAATCTAGATGCTAACTATAGAAGATATACTTGGCTAGATAGAGGTAGTGACGAAAGACAATATTGCGCTCCTGGAGTAGACTTACCAATCTCTTCTATTATGCGAAGTAAGTATGGAGAGTATCCGGAATATCATACTTCTCATGATGATCTATCTTTAGTCACTCCTAAGGGATTAAGAGGAGGTTTTAATGCGATACGTAAATCTATTGAGATAATTGAGAAAAATCACATTTATATATCAAAAATATTATGTGAGCCGCAAATGGGAAAGAGAGAGCTTTACCCAACTCTCAGTGGGATGGGTATCTCAGAAAATGTTGAAATTATGATGAATTTTTTATCTTACTGTGATGGCACAAATGATTTGTTAACTATATCAGAGATAATGGATGTAAGATTCGAGTTATTAGTTCCAGTCGCCAAGTCACTAATAGATAATGCAATAATAGAGGAGGTCAGTAATGAGTGATTATTTAATAATTGAAGGGCTTAAACTCGATGAGGATAGATCAGTAATATCAGGATATAATGAAAATCTTATCAAGGATATAAGAAAAGCAATCATAGACCAAAAAGTTGTGATCCTTAAAAATCTTATCGATAAAGAAAAATGTATATTTTTGAGAAACTCAATATTAGATTTTTATAAAAATATAAAACCACGTGTGCTAGATGACATAAATAATTCTAGTCCAAATTATCACAGAATTGATAATAATCCAGAGAAAAGCCAGGTAAAAAGTGTTGTTCATAATTATTTCTCTTTTTATTGGAATAAGGATGTTTGTGGAGAAACTAATTTTTTAAAAGCTATGTCAAGATTCAGAAACATAATTGCAGATCTAGATGAAAATTATACAATTGATTCTATTGAAGGTGATTGGATCACTGTCCCGACTTTATATCATTATCCATCAGGTGGCGGAAAAATTAATAAGCATGCAGATCCAAAAACAAAACAGTTTTGTACAATACTATGCTCACTATCTAAAAAAGGCGAAGATTTCCATGAAGGTGGATCATATGTAGAAAAAAATGAGAAAATTGATACAGAAAGAGATATATCATATGGTGATATGTTTTTGTTTGACCCATCGATGACACATGGTGTTGATCCGATAGATCCAGGCCAAAAACTTGACTGGGAGAGTCGAAAAGGAAGGTATGTTTTTATACCAGGATTAGTTCGAGTGAATTCATTAACTGGTACTAGATCAGAAGAAACAATAGATTATGAGGCTAATCTCGATCGATGAATATTCACAAGATCATCGATCATTGTGAAAAAAAAATCTCATGGTGCACAAATGATCGAGAAAGACATTGTGCAAGAAATGAAATCATTGACTTTTTTTATGAAGATTTACTCCATGTTTTAGCATGTTCGTTGAATAAGATCCATGACACTAATTACCCGAAGAGGTATTGGCATATCCTTCTTGGGTCATGGTTGTATGAATTTTCTTCTGTTGTATATGATCGTAAGAAGCTAATAGATGGTTATTCAGAAAAATATGAAATAGAAGATATTTGTGTAGAAACTAGAATTATCCCCAGAAATATATATGAATCTTTGAAGCTCGCTGAAGTCGATGAGTTTAATGCTCAGCTATTCAATGATATAAAATCCGAGAAAATAAATAACGAAATTCCTGAGTCAAATTATGAGAAAAAGCTAAAATTTAACACTGAAGTTAATTTTGAAACGAAAATAAAACTCAAAGAAGTATTATTTAATTTCTTTTTAAATAAAATAGTGTTGAAAAATAATGTTGTTGTATCAGTAACAGCAATTCCTCTTAAATCTCAATTAAAAATTTTTTTGAAATGGGCTGGAATAAGGCCTATTAAACCATTGAAAGATTCACCAAGTAACTTCAACATACCAGCAAATATCAATTATAGAAAAAAAATAAGTTTAGATTTCAAGAAAGTAAATTCGAAAAATAAATACTTGAAAATGATTCTTAAGCTGATGCCATTTTATATCCCAAAATCCTTCATAGAGGGGTTTCAAAAATTAGAGTTATTGACCAATAGATACAAAAGTTTACCAAAAGCAATTATTTTTACCACAGAGTTTTATGGTAGATATGAATCATTTATTAACTGGGCAGCAAAATGCTCATTAAAAGGTACGAAAATATGCTCTATGCAGCATGGAGGAAATTATGGTTTTGAGTATAGAGCGGAATATGATTTCGTTGAAATAGGACCATCTGATGTTTTTTATACTTGGGGTTGGTTATGGCCTAAATATAGAATCCCTGTGCAAAAATTACGGAAGATGCCCTCATTTCATTTATTAAGTAATACGTTCAAGAAACAGATGCATAAAGAAAATAAAATTCTATTTTGTTCAACATCAATTGATAAAACCCTAAGAAGCTTAGGTCCATGTGGTGGAGACACATATTATAAAAATCAATATATAAAAAATCAGTTGAGATTATATGAATATTTAAATGATGACGTAAAAAAAATATTCCATATCAGGCTCTATAAAGACGATTTAATAGGCCTTAATGAAATGTGGTCACAACAATATCCAGATGCAATATTTGAGGATATGAAAGTTGACTTTCTAACAAATCTCTCGGGCGCTTCTCTTTTTGTTGCTGACCACATGTCAACAACTTGGATTGAAGCACTCGCTAATGATATTCCAATTATGCTTTATATAAATATAGGCTCATATGAAATGACTCGTGAGATGAAAATAATTATTGATATGCTTCAAAAAGTATCTGTCATCCATTACGACATAAAATCTTTAACAGATGCAATCAATAAAAATTTTAATAATACTGAAGAATGGTGGAATGAAAAAGAAAGAGTAGAAACAATCAGAATAGCGAGAAATGAGCTCATTTATTCTAGTCAAACGATAATAGACAATTGGTCCTATGAACTTAAAAAATTATAATTCTTTATGCACAAAACTGTAATTTATCTTAGTTCTCTTGAGAAAAAACTCAATTTACAAATAAAATAATATTGAATTTTGCTCAATGATTCCTTGAAAGATAAAAAGTTCCTAAAAAATTTAAGTTAATCCAAATAATAAAGTAGATCATGAGAAAACAATATCAAAAATCATGGCATGATATAAAGTTTAAAAACTTCATAAAAACAAGCACTAGTAATATTGCTGGACAAGTATTTTATGACTCTTTTTATGAGGAATTTTATAAAAATTTTAAATCTTATGATGATATTTCAAGAGAATATATTGAAAAAAAAATGTGTGTAGTAGAATTTCTGGAGGATAAATTCATTTCCAAAAAGTCAGTATTATCGATAGGTTGCGGAATTGGACTAATTGAAAAAATTCTGTTGGAGAGAAATAATTTTAATAAAAATTTTATTGCTATTGAACCATCAGCAATCTCAGTTAAGTGGATTTCACAATACCCTGGAATAAAGATTTATAATGGGTATTTCCCAGAAGTTCTAGCTGACAAAAATATTGACTTTGATTTTGCATATGCGAGAGCGATTGACTATATTTTCAATAAAAAGGAATATATAGCTTTTCTTAAAAGTATCATTGGATATGGGGTCTCTGAATTCACAGTTATTTCAGTTTGTATTGACAAGAGATCATTAGATATTTTATTTAAAGATCTATTAAAAATATTTTTATCTAAATTTAATTTATATGATTTAGGTCAGTTCTGGGGTTATCTTAGAACAGAAAAAGACCACAGAGACAGTTTTCATTGTGCCGGTTTCAGAAAATTATCAATAGAATATCTGGATCAGTCAACTGTTGCAATTACAGGTCGAATATAAAATCTTTTATGTTAAAAAAAAATAAACTTATAGTATTTGTCGGTCCCGATGGAAGTGGGAAAACAACAATAATAAATAAATTAATTTCAAAGCTTCCATCAAGAAAAAAAACAATAATTAATCACATTAGATATAATAAAATACCAAGATTAGGCCAACTAAAAAAAATCTTAATATCAATATTTAAGCTCAAGTCACCTGATCAATACAAAGTTACAAAATCAACACTTGGTAATCCAAAAAACTTATATGTTTATGGACCATCATTCCCAGCATGGAAAATCATTATTGTACTATCTTATGAAACTTTGGATTATTTGCTTGGTTATTTTGACGTTTATGATTCAAGAGATGAGAAAGTTATAATATTTGATAGATATATTTATGATTATTACTCAGAAAAAGATTGGAGTAATACACCAAAATTTTTTATGAAATTTTTGATGAAAATTATTCCCAAGCCAGATTATGTATTTTTTATGAAAAATGAACCTGAAGTGATACATAAAAGAAAAAAAGAACTTGTGGTTGAAGATATAAGAATTGTTAATAGTCGAATACAATCCTTATTAGAATATGAAAATAATTTCATACAAATAGATACTAATAATACTCCTGAGCAAATTACCAAAAACATAATTAGATTGATCAATTAAAGAAACAAATGTATAGAAAACAAAAAAGCTTGGCAATTCTTCAACTACTAAATAAGTTAACTTATCGAAAAATTCTATTGATCAATGGATGGGATGAATTAAGTAAAACTCTTGCAATTTATACCAATAAGTTGGTTATGATGACTAGCAATGAGTTAAAGAAACGATCTTTGAAAGAAAAAAAATTATTTGATTTAGTGATCGTTTTCTCTCCAACAAAGTCAGATCTTGATTTTATTAGCAAAAATATTAATTCAGATAGTATGGAGATGTTATGTGTTGCGAACTCTAAATACACTTATAACAAAAAATCTGTTGAGCAATATCAAAAAAGCGTGAATTCTAAATCAGATGCCCTAGATTTTAGTAAAATTAAGCAGGCAGTATTCGAATATGAGGATTGCAGTCATCCCATGGAGTATAGCGTATTTCCATCTATTTTTAATCCTGAGCTAATTCTATCTAAAGAAGGGCTAAAATATTACAGAAGATATTGGTCATGGAAGAAAAGCATTATGGAAAGAAGAGTATTTATTTATTTATTTGAACTTATTTGCGTTAAGTATCTGAAGTGTTTCTCATTTTTGCCTATCATGATATTAAAAGTGAATTAGCATGAATCAAGTCATTAGAAACTATACTCATGGTTCAGAAATAATTCTCTCTATATGTGAAAAAAATGGTAATAGATTTTTCAGAAAATCGTCATATTCTGATCATGGAATTGAAAATCTTTTAAGGGAATACGAGGGTTATATTTGGTATAAAGCCAGATCAAAAAAATTGCACACCATAGAGAAGAAAAATATTGGAGATAATTATCTAGAGTTGAATATCCCTTTTTTTGAAAATGATACTGAGGCAAAAAAAAATCTAAATAACAGAGATTTAAAATTCTTTTATGAGGCAATTAATCACTACAGAGATATTTGGGTATCAGGTGAATTTGAAAATAAATTGTATCCAATCCATGGAGATTTTTCACTTGATGGTAATATATTATTTAAAGATAGAAATGTATTCGTTATTGATTGGGAGCACTTTCACAAAAAAAAAGCACCTTTAGGATATGATGTTTTATATATGATATTCGAATCGCTGAAGATTGAAATCAAGCAAGGAAGCCCCAGTAGATATTTGCTGGAAAATGTATTTAAACTTATAAGATATGCATATAATAATAAATGTATCAGTGATCACTTCAATGGAAATTTTTTGGAAAAATTTTTAGCATATCAAGAGAGTATTATCGGTATCTGGGGTGCACAAAAAGATAAATTGCCAACATATCAATATAGTAATACACAACTTAATAATATTATTCCATACTTCAGAGTTACCTTTTGATATTTAATATGATTGTGATTTTTTCGAGTCACTCATATAGATTATTGAAAAAATAAAATAATATGATTATAAAAAGAATTAAAGATTTTTTACCTCGATTTCCTAGAAAAAGATATAACATCTTTACTGGTACAGTTAGTTTTATTCAATGGTTAAAAATATTAAAAATTTGGATTACTAAGTCTCAAATTGATGATGAGTCAATCATAGAAAAATATGAAGATGAATTTTCTAAGATTGTTGGAACGAAATTTGGTGTAAGCTTCGGATCAGGAAGAATGGCGCTCTTTTCTATTCTAAAAGCATTAGATATTAAATCAGGTGATGAGGTAATTATACCGGCATTTTCATGCGTTGTAGTTCCAAATGCTTTTATTTATAACGGGGTTAAACCAATTTACGTTGACATAAGAATGAATGACTTTAATATCGATATAAATGAAATTAAAAAAGCAATCACTAAGAAAACACGTGCAATTTATGCGCAGCATACTTTTGGTGTTCCATGTAATATTGAGGGGATAAATAAGCTCGCAAATCAATATAATTTGAAAATAATTGAGGATGGAGCTCATGCATTGGGCGGAAATGTGGATGGAGTGAAAATTGGATCATATTCAGATGTAGCTTTTTTTTCAACGGATCATTCAAAAACAATAACCACTTATTTAGGTGGCATAGCTACTACAAATAATAAGAAAATTGCCCAAAATTTAAAAAAAATTCAATCTCAGTCACCTTTTTTATCTAAAAAAGAAACATTTAAAATTATTCGTTCACTGGTTTTTGAATATATATATTTCTCACCATATTTTCTCTGGATAGGTCTGATCATTCACAAGGTATTTATCAAACTCAGTCTTAATTTTGCTTTTAAAGATGAAATGAGAGTATCTAAACCAGACAAATACCCTTACCCATGTAGATTGTCGTCTCTGCAAGCTTCTGTAGGTTTAGATCAACTTAAAACACTTGAGAATAACTTAAATCATAGAAGACATATTTCATTATGGCTTGAGAGTAAAATTAAATGGTACAAATTTGATGAAAATGAAATTAATAATATCTCATGGATCAGATATTCTTTTCTTGTAAGAGATAGAAGTAAGTTTATAGAAAAGTTTTCAAAAACATTCGATTTAGGAATTTGGTTTACCTCAATCTTTGGTGGAAGAGATAGTGACTTCTCAGAAATAGGGTACATAGAAAATAGCTGCCCTAGGGCAGAATTTGTCTCTAAACATATAGTAAACTTTCCTACTCATCAAAGAATCCCTATTTCTGTGATCAAGAAAGAGATTGGTCCAAATATTAATTGGATAAAAAAACAAATTATTAAAGATTAGTTGCTCCTAATTAAAATAAGGTTATGAAAATGCATAAAATTATAAGAGATGATGTTGAATCAATGATGAGCAATTTAAATGAGGAATTGGATTCCCTTCAAGGCCGTGAAATTTTATTCACTGGAGGAGCAGGTTTTCTTGGCTACGAGTTTCTCCATCTTTTGGCTCAAATTGGAATCGATGATGGAAGGATTCCGAATGCTATAACAGTTTATGAAAATTTTAGTAGAGGACGTAAAAAATGGCTTGATGAATTAGCAAAAAGACCGAATATCAATCTAAAAATACATGATATTACTAATCCTCTTCCTGAAAATTGCCCAAGATTCGATTATATCATTCATGCAGCTTCAATTGCTTCACCTACTTATTATCGTCTAAAACCAATAGAGACTATTGATGCTAATGTAAATGGTTTAAGATATTTGCTTGATTACGCGAAAAAAAGATCTCAAGAAGGTGACTCCATTCTCGGAATGTTATTTTTCTCAACCAGTGAAATATATGGCGATCCTTCCCCTGATGCCATTCCTACTAATGAGAAATATCGAGGATTAGTTTCTTGTACTGGACCTAGGGCATGCTATGACGAATCTAAGAGATTAGGAGAGACTCTTTGTGTTAATTTTTCAAAACAATATAAAATCCCTATAAAAATTGCTCGCCCATTTAATAATTATGGTCCTGGTTTAAATCTCAACGATAAAAGAATTTTGCCAGATTTAGCTAGAAATATGCTAAGAAATGAAAATTTGATACTCCTATCAGACGGCCTTGCTACAAGAACGTTTTGTTATGTTTCTGATGCAGTTACTGGTTATGTGAAAATATTAGTCAAAGGAAACGCTGGAGAGTCATATAATATTGGAATAGAATCGCCTGAAATAAATATGAGAAAGTTGGCTCAGTATGTTGCAGAGATTGGTTCAAAAGAGTTTGGCTATGATGGAAAGGTTAGTTTTATGGAGAGTTCCGATCCAGCATATCTCACAGATAACCCTAACAGAAGATGTCCCGACATAAGTAAAGCCAGAAGTGAATTGGATTATGACCCTAAAGTGTCACTTGATGAAGGTTTATTAAAAACTATTATTTGGTATGGAGATAATCGAGAATGAAAATTGTAATTATAGGAACTGGGTATGTTGGATTAGTCACGGGTACCTGTCTGGCTGATTTAGGGCATGATGTAATTTGTATTGACAAAGATAAAAAAAAGATCACTTCAGTTAATAATTGCCAATCACCTATCTTCGAAGATGGATTAGATGATATGTTAGAGAGAGTTGTTTCGTCTGGGAAATTAAGAGCGTCTTCAGATTTAACCCAGTCAATAAATAATGCGGATATAACAATGATAGCTGTTGGCACCCCATTTGATGGAAAGATTATTGATCTCAGTTTTATTAAAGAAGCAACGATGGAAATAGCTGAAGCATTGGACTTTGCCCCAGATTATCATGTCGTATGTGTTAAGAGTACGGTTGTTCCAGGAACCACAAAAAATGTAATTGGTCCGATTTTAGAAAAATATTCAAATCGTAAAATCGGGCATGATCTAGGATTAACAATGAATCCTGAATTTCTTGCCGAGGGAACTGCCATCAAGGATTTTCAATATCCTGATCGAATTGTTATTGGTTCAAATGACAATAAAGCAGCAAAAAAAATAAAAGAGCTTTATCAGTCATATGAGGGTACAGAGATTTTTTTTACAGGATTGTCAACAGCTGAAATGATCAAATATACCGCGAATTCATTCCTAGCTTCTGTAATTTCATTCACAAATGAATTAGCTAATCTTTGCTCAAAAGTTGAAGAAATTGATGCAATTGAAGTTATGAGGGGTGTTCATGCTGACAGAAGACTATCTCCCCTTATCAATGGAGAGAGAATTACACCTGGACTGATGTCATTTCTTCATCCTGGAACTGGATTTGGAGGGTCTTGTTTTCCAAAAGATGTGAATGCATTAATATCTTTCGGAGAGAATCTGGGAAATCCTATGCCAATATTGAATGCTGTGATGGAAACAAATGAGCATCAACCTTCAGTTACATTAGATATAATTAAAGATGAACTTGGAACTTTGACAGATAAACATATTGCTATCTTAGGGCTTGCTTTCAAACCGGGAACTGATGATGTTAGAGAGTCACCATCTCTCAAAATTATTAAAAATATTATAAATCAAGGAGGATCTGTTTTTGCTCATGATCCAATTGCTATAGAATCTATGAAAAAATGCTTTAATCACCCCAATCTATATTATTGTTTGAACCTAAATGAGACTATAAAAAATGTAGATGCTATTGTGTTGGCTACTTCATGGCCTGAGTATGAATCATTGGGTAAGATATTAGATAATAAGATGGTGCCCGTCATAGATGGAAGAAGAGTTCTAAATAAATCTGATTTTAATTGTTATCATGGAATTGGCTTAAGTGGTGTTGTTCAGAGGAGTTAAAAAATGAAAGTTATTTTACTGGCGGGTGGTCTAGGTACACGAATCTCTGAATATACAAATATGATACCTAAGCCAATGGTTCCAATTGGAGGATATCCAATAATTTGGCATATTATGAATAGATATTCTTATTATGGACATAAAGATTTTTATCTTGCTTTGGGCTACAAAGCCGAAATTGTAAAGGAATATTTTCTTGGCTATCGTGCACGTAATTCTGATTTTACAGTAGATCTTTCTAATGGTGATATTGAATTTCACAAAGAACAAGAAAAAGATTGGCGGGTGACTATGATAGATACAGGCATTAGCTCTATGACAGGTGGGCGAGTAAAAAGATTAGAAAAATATATAGAAAATCAAACATTTATGTTGACTTATGGCGATGGTTTGGCAGATATCGATATAAACGAATTACTTAAATTTCATAAAAGTCATGGTAAAATGGTAACAATGACTGCTGTTCATCCATCAGCTCGTTTTGGCGAACTTCAGTTAGATGGATGTCGCGTAGTTACTTTTGAGGAGAAGCCCCAGACAACTAAAGGTTGGATTAATGGTGGATTTTGTGTGATTCAGCCCGAATTTCTCAATTTAATAGAAAATGATGACACTATTCTCGAAAGGAGGCCACTTGAGCAAGCAGCAGAGATGGGTGAGCTTATGGCATACCAGCATAATGGATTCTGGCAATGTATGGATACCAAACGTGATCATGATAATCTCGAAAAAATGTGGAGTGAAGGAGAGGCTCCATGGATAGTTTAGACTCAAAAAAATTAATCAGACTTTCGAAATCATGCATTAATGAGGCAGAAAAAAAAGCCGTCATGAAAGTTCTTGATGCTGAGTTTCTTGGAATGGGTATTGATGTAAATGGATTTGAAAAATCGCTTTCAAATTATTTTGAGCGAGATGTTGTTTGTGTGTCCACAGGAACTGCCGCCCTTCAGTTGGCTCTTCAAGCCGCAGGTATAGGAAAAAATGATGAAGTTCTGGTTCAATCATTGACGTATGTCGCAACTTTTCAAGCAATATCTGCAACAGGTGCAAAACCAATTGCATGTGATATCGATCCATTTACTTTTTGTATAGATATTAAAGATACTGAAAAAAGAATTACAAAAAATACAAAAGCGATTATGCCAGTTCATTATTGTGGTGGAGTTGGGGATATAGAAGGAATATATTCATTTGCTGAAAAATATAATCTAAGAGTAATCGAGGATGCTGCACACGCTTTTGGAACAACCTTTAAAAATAAAAGAATTGGCAGTTTTGGGGATATTGCTTGCTTTAGTTTTGATGGAATTAAGAATATTACCTCAGGAGAGGGTGGCTGTATTGTGACAAATGATAAAAAAGTTTCTTCTATTGCAAAAGATGTAAGATTACTAGGAGTAGAGAAAGATACAGAAAAAAGATATTCAGGAAGGAGAAGCTGGGACTTTGATGTAAAAACTCAAGGATGGCGATACCATATGAGCAACATAATGGCAGCTATAGGGTCTGCACAATTATCGAATTTTAATTTTTCGTCTAAAAAGAGACAAGAACTCGCAAAGCACTATGTTGAGAGACTTAAAAATTGCCACGAAATTAAGCTTATACCGCTTAATTATGATGACGTAGTTCCACATATATTTGTTGTTGAACTGCTAGATAAAATTGATAGAGATCGGATAAGAAAAAAATTGAGCGACAAAAATATACAAACAGGAATTCATTACAAGCCTAATCATTGGCTAACTTATTATAAAAACAAAAAAGCTCATCCTTTACCTAATACTGATAGAGTCTTCGGAAGATTATTGACCTTGCCATTACATACTGACTTAGAAGTCTCAGATGTGGATGAGGTTTGCAATCATTTTATCGATGCGCTCATATGAATCATAATCAACCTTTTGTTAGTATTATTGTCAACTGCTATAACTCAGATGAATATTTATCAGAATCATTAGACTCAGTTTTTGCTCAATCATTTTCAAATTGGGAGATAGTTTTTTGGGATAATAATTCAACGGATAAAAGCGCCGAAATAGCAAAAAGTTATGGTAATAAACTTAATTATTATAAATCCAATAAAACGACCACACTTTATGAGGCAAGAAATTATGCTCTAGCTCATTGCAATGGAGAATATATTGCATTCATTGATTGCGATGATATTTGGATTGAAAATAAATTAGAAAAACAAATTGAACTAGCAATGAGTGGTTATGATATTGTTTATGGAGGATATAATTCTATCGATAGAGATGGGAGGATAACTTCAGAGTGGTCGAATGAGTTTATATCAGGGGATTTGACAAATGTATTATTTAGAAAAAACTTAATTTCTATTGGCTGTGCTCTGGTAAAAAAATCATTACTCGATAAGATTAAATTTGATCCATATTATGATTTATTGGGTGATTTTGATTTATGGGTGAGATTGTCTTTAGAGAATCAAATTGGTGCCTTACCATTAATAGTTGAGCTTTCAAGACAGCATAGCTCAAATATCTCAATTAAGTTAAATGGGAAATGGTTGACAGAAAGAAGATATTTTTACTGTAAACATATCAGTTTTATCAATTTCTTAAAATATCCATGGTTGATTTATTACATACTAAAGACTGAAATATTGGGTCTAACCGGAAAACGCTGATGGCTACTTATAAAAGAAAAATATTGGGTTCGTTGTTAAGTTCATTTACTTCTCTAATTCCTCCCAAAAAAGGTATTGTGGTCATTACATTGCATAACATTCCATCCCATCATTATGAATGGTTTGAGCATTTTATTTCACATCTGAACGAAAACTACAAAATTATAAATCCATTCGAATTTAACTGGAATAAACAAATAGATAAGAACTCTACTCAGATAATGCTTACATTTGATGATGGTTTTTATTCAAACAGGAAATTAGCAGAAAGAGTTCTATCAAGATATGGAATAAAAGGTATATTTTTTATTACAGAGGATTTTATTGGTTCAAAGGAGCCATTAAAGTTTATTCATGAGAGATTTTATCCAAATACAAAACCAGCTATTGTGAATGAAGACGATTTCGCTCCAATGTCATGGAATGATGTTAATTGGATTATCAATAATGGTCATATGATAGGTGCGCATACTAAGACTCACCCCTTATTAACATCTATAAAAAATCAAAAAAAAATTTATGATGAAATGATAACTTCATCTGACCGAATGGAAAAAATGATTAATTCAGATATAAGTTGTTTCGCAATTCCATTCGGAACAGTTGATTCAGTTGATAAACATATTTTAAAAGCCGCAAGTAATCGTTATGATTTTATATTTTCCAATATCAGAGGGAATATTCATGAAAGCCCCAGTCGCAGTTTTATTTTCCGCCAAAATGTTGTTCCAGGAGATCCATTATCTCTAGTAGATATAATGATTAGTGGTCACTTAGATTGGAGATACAGAAAGGCTAGAAATAATGCAATTTCTAAATTTTCATTATAGTTGATTTTTTTATGATTCACTCTAAGCCTCATTTTCTATTATCTGACTTATACAAATGGTTTGACAATAAAATTTATAACGTTAGTTTTGAGAAAAACTTTGAAAAAGTTGAATGGGCTAACAGCGGTGCAGAATGTCTAGCAGAAATTTGTTCTAGTATTGCTAATAAAAAAAAACGCAAAATCAATATCTGTTTGCCAGCGTATTTTTGCGGTCAGAGTTTAAGGTTTCTCCGTTCAATTCCTGTAAATTTTCATTTTTATGAACTAGACGAGAATTTATTACCCGATTATTCGAAAATAACGCATTTCAATAACAGTCTTACGTTAGATGTATTCATACATGTTCATTACTTTGGAAATATATCAGGGCAGAAAGAAAGTAGAGTATTTGCCGATAAAATGAACGCATACTTGATTGAAGATTGCGCTCATGTAATCAGCCCGTTTATAAAATCAAAATGGTATGGAGATTTTCTCATATTCTCTCCTCACAAACATTATCCGCTTCCTAGTATAGGTTTGATTATATCCAGAGATAAATATTTTGAAATAAAAAGATTTGAAAAAGATAATTTTCCTTTTATATGGATAACCAAGGAAATCTTAAAGAGGTTTAAATTTTGGAGAAAATCGGCTTTATGGTCTGTCTTATGGTCTAGACAAATACAACAACTAAAACCTAGAGAAGTTCATTGGAGAAAAAAATCCGTTACCAGTTTTTATTTATTGAATTATGCCTTGTTTTCAACAATTAGAATAAAAAATTCAAGAGATCTTGTTAATAATTTATCTGAAAGTCAGGGGTGGCAACCATTACAAAATATTGATCAAATTGAATCTCCATACATCGTTGGGATGAAGTGCGATACTATTGAAATTGCGAAAAAAAGATTTGAGATATTAAATAAAACAGATCAACATGTCATGCAGTGGCCAGACTTGCCGATCGAAATTAGAAAGGATGAATCACAGAAAACTCAAGCAGAAACAATGTCCAGTAAAATTCTGTTTTTCTTTATTCATCAGTCAATTAATAATCATGAATTTCTAAGTAAAGTTCAAAGTATAAAAAATAAGCCAAATTTTTAGGATAAAAATGGATATTGAAACATTCAGGATCAAGGAAATAGATGAAGGTGAGTGGAAAAAATACTGGAATCAGATAAGTCATACCAACTTAATGCAATCATGGGAATATGGTCAAGCAAAATCTATACATGGATGGAAATCATTGAACCTTCTAATTCAAAATTCATCATTAGGATCAATTTCAATCGCTCAAATTTTAGTAAAAAAAATATTTATTCTGGGTGAAGTTGCCCGATTAAATCGTGGACCTCTCATAATAAATTCAGATAGAAAAACGAGTGATACGGATTTGAAATCTATCATTATTAAAAAACTTAAGGTAGTTGCAAAGAGAAGAAAATGGAGGTTGTTTCTCATTACGCCTGAAATTTTAAATAATATAGATGAAAAAAATATCATAGATAAACATTCATTAAGAATTAAAAAAAATTCTACACAATGGGCATCATCAAGAGTATGCCTTGGTCGTAGCGAGGAAGAATTACTGCTAAGTTTGAAAGGTAAATGGCGTAATCTTCTCCGAAAATCCCATAAGAGTGATTTATTAATCTCACGACCAATTATTGAGTCAAATAGTATTGATAGAATGGCTAATTTCTATGACAGACAAAAAGATAAACTAGGGTTCAAAGGTATATCTTCCTCATTTCTTAAGATGATGGCTGAAAAGTCAAATGAAGATTGGATATTTTGTTACTACGAGGCAAGAAAAAAAACATCCAATGATATCTGTGGAATTCTCGTTTCGATAATACATGGAGATACTGCAACATATGTCATTGGTAATACTGACAATTGCGGAAGAAAATTAAATGCAAATTATGCCATGTTATGGCGGGCGGCAATTGATGCAATGACAGAAAACTGCAAATGGTTTGATCTAGGTGGTATTAATAAAAACACACCAAAAGGCATTGCTCACTTCAAGGCGGGTATGAACGGAGAAAATTATGAACTGGTTGGAAATATACATTCACTGCCAATGTTTGAATAGAATAAATTAATTAAATCCTGATGGTTAGATTGTAAAATATATAAACATGATCCACGAAATAAATTTAAAAAGGATATAATTATTATCAAAAGATTATTATTCTATTTAAAAATATTTCAAAAAATAACATGGCCTTAGTTGCAACTATAATCAATATATTTCTCTGGAGTAGATGGACTTATTCAGCATCTAAAGTTTTCTTTGTGCGAAATTCTTATAATAGTTTTCTTCAGATATCAGCATTCTTGTTTCCCTTTTATTCTGCTTCGTTCGCAATTTCAGGATTTCAAGTTAGCTTTTATAAAATTATGCCAATTTTTCTTCTTCTCTCATTTATGTTGAGCAAAGAGAAATTGAACCCGAAGATTTTGATTATTTCAGTATATTTCATCTTGATTACAGGAATTTCGTACTTTTATGCCTTCAGTTCAAGTTTATTTAACGAAGTAATTGTATTAGGTCGCAATGAATCAAGTGCATATTTTGGACCACTTATTCAGGGGATGTTATTTCTTTTTGCTATATTACAGTTTTGGTTTGTAAGGAAAAATGAACAGATTGATCATATAAAAATATTGTCATGCTATATCTATGGATGTCTATTACTTGTAATTATTGGTTATATACAGATTTTTGCTTATGCAACAAATTTACCATGGTTTGATTACTGGTTTCTCCATGACGCTCTTGGGAGGGGAGAAGAAGAAAGTCTTGCGACACTTGCCAATGATCGAGGTTTTTATCGAATGTCCTCACTTTCAGGTGAACCTAGACATTTCTCTGCACTTTTAGCACTATCTTTGATGTTAAAACTCTATATCCAAGACACGAATCGTGATTTTAGATACATTACTGGAAAAAATTCCATCTTTACCTCAATTTTTATATTTAGTGGCTTTTTACTTACAATCTCATCAAGTGGTTTACTAAGTATTATGATAGGGTTTGGAACATTTCTATTGTTTACAAGACCAATGAGATTTATTTTATTTTCGTTTCTGTCATTTTTAGTGCTTCTTTTGTTTTCTGAATATACATTAATCGGTAACTTACTATGGAAATTATCATCAATAGATATGATTTTGTATGCGGTTAAAAAGGATGCATTCGCACTTTATGCTATTACAAATGATTGGCTTCATTTCTTTATTGGGTATGGTACTAATTTAGCGGATTTGTATGTGAAGGAATATTATTTGATGCAAGACAGTCCTTTTGGAGGCACATTTAATAGATATCTTCTTGAATCTAAACCGATGGAGGCTATAATCGCTCCGACATCTGCTATCCTGCAGATATTGATCAATGGAGGTTTAATTGGATTCTTTTTAGTATTTTTATTGATGTATGGTGATATTCGTCATTGCAGGAAAAAGACAATATTTCTTATGATATCTATCTTAGCTATGTCACTTTCTGCCTCTACAATAATATTTCCTTTATCAATAATATTTTTTGCCCTAATTGCCTCATATGAGAAAGAATATAGATAAACCTTTGAGTTAGTTTGATGTTATTTTTAAATATCTTTAATCAATCAATGACCATTTAGAAGAAATTACAATGAATGAGAAGTATTTTTTTGTCTAAGATTATCGACATACATAAAGTCAATGTCATTGGGCTTGGGGCTGATAAGTTCTCAACAGGTATTGTCAATAATTTAATTAGGAGTGAGCAGATACAAATAAATAATATTTACGAGAATAAAAAAAATTCGTCAAATTTTTTATCGTTTGATAAAACAAAAATCAAATATGTTGATTATAAATTAGGTAATTTTTCAAGATTATTTGAAATTATTTTTTGGTCTTTTTTAAATCATACAACGCACGACATCCTTGTTCTTGGTGATTTACCACTTAACACATCATCACAACAATATGTCCTTTGTCATCAATCTCTGATGTTTACAAATTATTCCAAGCTGAATAGGAATTATTACAAATACTTGTTATTCAGACTTATTTTTAAAAGATTTTTAAAGAAAAATGATATTGTAGTTGTGCAATCAAAAGTCATGGCAAGTAAAGTAAGAAGATTTTTTGGTCGAGATATTAATATAAAAATTATCGATATTAAGCATGAAAGTTATGAATGGCCAGAATTTAAGAGAACTAAAAGATTTTCTAATAACAATGATAGATTTAATTTATTCTATCCATCAGCTGATTACCCTCATAAAAATCATGATCTTCTATCCCAATTGAAAATAAACGAAAAATTTCAAATAAAGGTTACGATTGACTCAAAAAATATCTATAAAGCAAAGAAAAATATTAAGTTTCTTGGGAGTATTTCAAGAGAAGAGGTCTATAATATCTATAAAAGTGCTGATGCTTTGTTATTTCTTTCTAGCGAAGAAAGCTTCGGACTTCCAATAGCAGAGGCAGTCAAATGTAATATCCCGATTATCTGTCCTATTGCAGATTATACTAAATTTTTATCATCACAAAATTGCTTTTATTTTAAATTAAGTGATCCAATTTCTTTAATTGATGCGATAGATAGATTAGAAAATAAATTAAAAAATAACTGGTGGTCTAATTGGGATTTTAATGTTGTTTATAGCAATGATGAATTTCTTACAATTGATAAAATAATTCTAGGTGATTAATGCAAATCAACGAGCAAAAAAATTCAGGGCACATATTTAGGTGGTAAAATGCTTATTACTTTTAGTGGGTTAGATAGTTCAGGTAAAAGTACTCAAATAGAATTGCTTAAAAAGCGACTTCTTTTGAGAGGTATTCCAGTCAAAGTTATCTGGGCTAGAGGTGGATACACACCAATTTTTGAGTATTTTAAAAAACTCATAAGATTTATAGGTGGGAGGAAAATTGCTGCTCCAGGTCATTCTCCTAGAAGGACTAGACAGTTATCAAATGAAAAGGTGCAAAAAATATGGCTAACCTTTGCATCAATCGATCTCATTATAATCTGGAGTATTTACGCAAGAATCTTGTCCTCCTTTGGTTATCATGTAATTTGTGATCGATACATAGAGGATACTATTCTCGATTTTAAGAGGAATTTCCCAACTAATTCATTTGAAAAAAGCTGGATTTGGAGATTTTTAATTAAAACTATACCTAAAGCAAAAATTAGATTGCTCTTCTGGGTGCCAGTAAATGAATCACTAACAAGGTCAGCAAAAAAAAACGAACCATTCCCTGATGATAAGCAGACACTTGAGTGGAGGTTTGAATCTTATATGAATGAATATTATTTCCCAGATTGTGACTTTATAAAAATTGATGGAAGAAATCCGATAAGTCAAATTTCTGAAAAAATATACCAATACATAATCGATATTGAAACTAAATAACATTCCATGAAACTAGAATTACTTTCACAAAGAGAAGACTTTCATTCTATTTTTACTCAAACATTAAAAAGATATTTATCAGATAATTACGAGTGGA
>MDSX01025421.1_pt1 | contig 27399 bp, 53 predicted proteins | sample 811141 | NCBI WGS metagenome assembly MDSX01 (sample SAMN05326642, study PRJNA326480) | marine metagenome | isolation source: seawater | place: Atlantic Ocean: South East | collected 2010
CTGGTCCTGATGGAGAAATGGAAATTAAGTTTCCTACTGGCCGGCGCTTTAAAATAGAAAAACAATATGATTCAAATATTCGTCATAAAGGCGAGTGGAAAGTAATGGAATGGGACACTCGTTCTAAAGATTGGGAATGGGGCGATACATATAGTCCTAAAGCATATGCCAAAGAAATGGCTATGAAACAAGGGCAATATAAAAACGGCAAACAGATTGCTGATTATTCAAACACATTTAAATTTGAGTCTACAAATGAAGCCTGCTGGGATAGTCATAAGCAGGTTGGTATGAAAAACAAAAATGGTAAAATGGTTCCTAATTGCGTGCCAAAAGAAGAAGCACAAGATTCAGATATTAAAGACCGTAAAGGTTCTCAGCCAGCCGGTTATCATAAAGGATTAAGTAAGGCTCAAAAGGTTGCGCGTGATAGACAATTTAAAAAACAAGCTAAAATGTCTGATAGTGATCCAAAGGCATATAAGCCTGCACCAGGTGATGCAAAAGCAAAAACAAAATTATCCAAGCATACCTTAAAATATAGACAAATGTTCGGAGAAGAAGATTCTCAAGCTGATTATGCTAAAGCAAAAATTGATCGCGAGAAAGAATCAGATAGAAAGAAACATGACCGAATGATGGACCGAGCCAGAATGCGGGATGTTAAGAAAATCAATAGGAGTTCAAAACCTTGATTAGTTTTAAATCTTATATAGCAGAAGATGCTACCGCTTCTTTAAAAAAGAAAGCAGAAAAAACTGGAATGCCATTAAGCGTTCTTCGTTCAGTTTATAATAGAGGCCTAGCCGCATGGAAAACTGGTCATAGACCTGGTACTACTCCATCACAATGGGGCCATGCAAGAGTAAATTCATTTGTTACCAAGTCATCTGGTACATGGGGCAAAGCAGACAAAGATCTAGCAGCGAAAGTAAGAGGCAAGTAAATGACCGTAAAATCAGCAGATAAAAAACCTGAAAAATATGTAGCCCCTGACGGCAAAACAAAAATTCGTATGGTGCCAATGGATAAAGAAGTCGTTAAGTCTGAAGCATATGATGAGCCTCAAGGGCAAGCTAAAAGAATGATGTCACCATTACAAAAAGTTCGTATGGATAAAGAAAAAGCCGATCGTGATGGTGATGGTAAACTAAAATCCACAAATAAAACACTCAAAGCATTACGTAAAGAGCAAGTTAAACGAGTAGATGAAGTTTCAGCTGACAAACTTAAGCGCTATGTGGATAAGAATAATCAACAAGCTAATAAACCTATGAAAATTACTTCAAATCCAAATGATATGAAGAAGCAAACTCGTACAATGGATAAGCGGCTTCGCGGCAAACGCATGGCTGTTGACAAAATGCTTAAAATGTACGGCAGATCTGGTCAAAGCGCTAGAGTATCAGCCACAGAAGAAGTAAAACAAGTAGATGAAGTTTCAAAGGGAATGGTTGGTAGATATTTGAAAAAAGTACCAGCTTCTGCTGCGCATGCAGGAGACCGTACTGGAACTGGTGGAATGGGTCAAGCCGGTGCTTCAGCTGATGTTAAAAAAGGTTATGAAAAGCAACGTAAAAAAGGCATTTCTCAATTTATTAAACGGCAAAAAGGTACAGACATGGCGGTCGATAAGCTTACAGGTAAAGCAAAGGTCCCAGCTAAAGAATCAATTGATGAAATTTCTAAAAAAACCGCTCAGTCTTATTTAGATAAAACAAAGAGTGATGATGCTTTTAGTGGTACAAGAAAAGCGAACAATCGTTTAAAAGGTGCTATACATGCTGTAGGAAAATTAAGAAAAGAAGAATCAGTTGATGAAGTACTAGATACACCAAAAGCAATGGATAGCTATCACAATAAAGCTAAGACTCAAAGTGACCGAGCTCGCAACTCTGCAACTGCAAAGATTGTAAGAGGAACTAAAGACATTTCAAAAGAAAAAGATGTTATTCGTAAGCGCGAAAAAGGTATGGACATGGCTGCAAACGCGAGAATCAAGCAGTTCCGCAAATCAATTGGCAAAGGTTATGCTGGAGCAGTTAAAGAAGATTTGAATCCTTATCATAAACATCCTGCAAATAAATTAAAAGATAAGCATGCTAGTTTTAGTAGACAAATTGGCGATCTTCAAACTAAAAAATTAAAAGGCGCAAAAAATCCGTCTATTGATCAAGAGATTGCTAAATATCAACAAAAACTACGACATGTAAAAAATGCTATGAAATCAGAAGCTACTATTCAAAATGAAGCAGGGCCAAAAAAGAAAAAATATTTGACCTATAAAGATATGAAAAAAGCAATTGCAAGCATTAAACCATCTAAGAAAAAACCAACATTGCCAAAAGCACCTTGGGATAAAAAAGATGATTAAGTTTAAAGCCTTCTATGAAGGCTCAGAAACATGGGAAGCTGGTTATAAAAGAAGAGTTGTAAAAACAACTGATGCTGACCATAAAGCTGACGGTAAAAACTGGCGTATTAAAGGCAAAGATAGACCAAACATTTCTATTAAGTTATATAAAGAAAAGCCATCACAGGCTGAATTTAATAAGCAAATGAAACGAGTAGCGGGGCACGAGTTCGGTGGATAGATTTAAAACATTTTTAGAAAAAGATTCTAAAGGACATTTCAGGGCTACAGATAAAGGCGCTGGTATGACACAAAAAGGTGTTGACGCTGTTAATAGAAAAACAGGTGGTAATCTAAAAACTGCAGTTACTACCGAACCAAGTAAATTAAAAAAAGGATCTAAGGCTGCGAACAGACGTAAATCTTATTGTGCCCGGAGTGCTGGTCAAATGAAGGATTTTCCAAAGGCTGCCAAAGATCCAAATAGCAGATTGCGTCAAGCCCGAAGAAGATGGAATTGTTAATTTTATAAATAACACTAATAAATAAATGGATAAAATTAATGGCCGAAGTTAATTGGGAAGCTCGCCTCGACAGGATCGAAGATAAGATGGACAGAATGGCAGATGCATTAGTCACGCTTGCAAGATTTGAAGAGAAGATGGATTCGTATAACGCGTATCGGGAACAGTCCTGGAATAGAATGAACAAGTTTTCAGAGAAGCTTGATACAATCGAAAAGAAATGTGATGAAAACGCTCATACCGTTAACGTCATTAATAAATTATTCTGGATTGCCATCGCTGTTGGCGCCAGTGCAATCGCAGCCCAAATTTGGATGTAAAAAGGGAAATAAAATGAAAACACAAGACATTAAAGACATGGGCTTGGCATATAAACAGGTTCTAGACGAAGCTTTGAAAGGCGACCAACATAAGCTGGACAAAGATAAAGATGGCGACATTGATGCAAAAGACTTTGCTCGCATGCGTAAGAAAAAAACTAATGAAGATGATGAAGTTGAAATCAATCCTAAGATGAAAGCTAAGAAAAAAGCAGATCCTGAAATGGCCTGTGAGGAAGACTTAAGCAAAGTGTCCAAATGGCCGGTATATGCACGTATTATGGAAGTAAGAGCGGCTCATAACAAAGGCGCAACTGAGCCTGAAGCTATGGATTCAAAAGCTTCAAAGGGTGAAAAAGATTTCAAGGCAATGCATAAAGTTGATATGGTGCCAGCAGATCTAGAAAAAAAGGGCCATGATGATGCTTCAGCCGCTGGGCGTGTAACAAAACCAGCAGCAGCACGTAATGGTGATAATAAAGCCGGTGATAAATCAATCGTTAACCCAGTAGCAGGAGCAAAAGCCTCATGATCCAACCACCAAAATGGTGCAAAGATGCTGTTCCCACTTTAAAAGGATGGAAGCATGCTCGGCGCAATGAAATTCTTAAACCAATCAAAATAACTCAAGAGCAAATTGATGAGTGGCACGGAATTATAACTAAACCTGTAGTCACAGAACCACCAGCTCAAATGGGTTATATAGAACCTGAAGATGTTGTTGAAGTAAGTTTTACACAACCAGACGTAGATGCATTGGAATCAATGACTAAGAAAGAACTTGAAGAATTTGGTCGTGAAGAAGGCATCGAACTTGATAGACGTAAAAGTAAACTTGCTTTGCTTTCAGATTTAAAACAGTGGATTAAAAAATAAATAATATGAAAATTGAGTTGACTGAAGATAGTCTTCTTCTTTTTGCTGCAAAACATTATTATAACCCCAGGTTCATTGATGCAGAGTCATTTGAAGAAGATTTGAAACGATTTAAATATATTAAAAGATTATGCAATCGTTATACTGAAAACAGCAAACTATCTGAACGTCTATTACTCAATCATTTGATTGTAGTTTTTAATGTATTCGGAATATATGCTGCAAAACGTATTTTACAATTGAAACTAGATGAGCACCATTGGCCAATCATTAAACCGTTTTTATTATATCTAAATTATATTAAAAATAATGAATATATGGACATCCCAATGGATCAAGTTGTGATAGAAACTTTAAGGAAAATCTAATGGGAATAATTAAAAGAGCTGGCGATTTAGTCTATACCTTTAGATTTTTAAGATTGCTTACAACTAAATTTGAAGATACTGAAGCATTTAAATTAGGTATTATTGACAAAGATGGTAAGAGACTTAAAAGCTATGATTTAAAAGACATGGATAATAGATCTAACTATAAAGAATACTATACTCCATTCCATAGACTTGTATTTAATATTAAAAAACTATTAGCAAAAGCACCAGGTGGCGATACACGTCTTGCCTCTTATGCAGCTGCACTATATTTGTTAAAAGAAAATTTTGGCGTTAATGAAGGTAATATTAAAAAAGGTCTACAAAAATTAAATATAGATATTACTGATATACTTGGTGAAGGTTCTACTTGGTTCCTACTAGAAGATCAAAGGTTATCACCTGGATACTATCGGATTAAACACGATAAAGTATTGTCTGAAAGTTTAGATGAAATAGCCCGTAGAAAAGACTCGATTCTTGTACAAGAAGATGCTTATCCAGTAGGATCTATTTTTGGCCTAAATATATACGAAGCTGTTCATAAAAATACAAAAAAGAAAATTCATATTACGATAGATGAGTTACTAGCATGACACAAAAAGTAGCAAAAGAAGATGCACCAGCAACCTCTATAGGAAATGCTTCGGTTGCTATGCCACCAAGTATGAAACCAAAAGTAGTAGTTGATCGTCGGCATAAAAAAGGTAAAACTATAATGCTAAAACGATTTAGAAAGCATATGGAAGAAAATGGCTAAGGTATATCTATTTTTATTTCTCGTCTCTTTAATGAGTGGCGTTGGTTATGCAGGCTACAGTTATTACATGTGGTCACAAGAAACCATTGGCACTTTACGTGAAAATAATGTAAAATTAAAATCAGCAGCAGAAACGCTCCAGGCGACTGTAGAGAAGATGGCAGCTGATCAAAAGAAGAATGAGCAACTAAATAACGATTTAACTAAGAGATTACAGCAATCACAACAACACTTGGATAAACTAAGAGGCGTGTTTGCTAAAATCGATTTGACTATGGAGGCATTAACAAATGCGCAAGGACTTGAAGACAGAGTTAACAACGCCGTTAACAAACTTATTGGACGGATCCAAGATGAAACTACTCCTCCTTCTGATGAGCCCGATGCTACTGACAGCGTGTCTGGGGAGAACTCCGGAGGCTGAAGTAGTAGTAACTACTGAGTATCAGGAACAAAATATCCCTATTCAGAGTCGGCCTAAAGCAGTTGAGTTTCCTCCTGTTGATTGGTTCGTTATTACAGAAGAGAATTTAGAAGAAAAGCTTGCAGAGATTGATACCAAGACGGGTAATGTAGTACTATTTACAATCACTCCAAAGGGGTATGAGAACCTAGCCATTGGTATTGCTGACCTTCGTCGTTATGTCAAAGATCAACAGGCAATAATTGCTTATTATGAAGAAGCTCTAACTCCGGATCTACCTACTCCATCCACTCCAGAAAATCAGTAGATTTATTATAACACATATTTTTGAGATGTAAACATGCTTAATGAGCTAAGTGACTATTTTTTTATTAATAAAATTTATGATAATATACGAATTGATAGTGAAGGTTCATTAGAACAAGATAATAAATTTACATTTGATCAGCAAATCCACAGGCCTATAAATTATAAATCTTCAAATTTAGCATATATTCCATTTGTTTTTGATTGGGTAAAAAATATAAACTCTATTACAAATGCGAAGAGTTGCCAACTATCAGTTTATTATCCACCAGATAGCTTTTTTGGTTGGCATACAAATGACGATTGCGAAAAATGTTATAATATGATTGCGACATATAGCACATCAGACAAAAGTTATTTTGAAACACGAAAAAGAAAAATTTATGATACCGTTGGTTGGTCTATTAAAACTAATTATTTTAATAGTAATTCAGATTGGCATAGGGTTATATCAAAAGGACATAGATTGACTTTTGCATGGCAATATGATACCCAAGAAAAAATGAACTTAGCCATTAATAAATTGAAAATCAGTGGTGTTCAAAACTGGAATTCTGATATATAATACTACCAAAATTAAAGACTATGAACACGCGCGGTATTCTCTGCGCGGGTAATTCTTATTTCCATTTAAAGAGGTAATCTCATGCTAAAACTCGTTCCTAATTCTCAGGACGTAAATACACGTCAGCTAATGTCGCAAACAAAATTTTATGAAGGCTATAGTAGATGGGGTGAAGAACAAAACAGATATGAAACATGGGAAGAATCAGTAACTCGTGTAATGAACATGCACAGAGAAACTTACAAAGATAAAATGACGCCTGAATTATCTTTAATTATTGATGAAGCAGAATCATCATATAAACTACAATACGCTTTAGGAGCTCAACGTGCTTTGCAGTTTGGTGGCGAGCAATTAAAGAAGCATGAGATGAGAATGTACAACTGCACTTCATCATACGCAGACCGAGCTGCGTTCTTTGGCGAGCTATTTTATATCCTTCTTTGTGGGGCTGGCGCCGGCTTCTCAGTGCAAGAACATCATGTTAATAAGTTGCCTGATGTCGCGGAAAGAAAGAAACAGGCGAAAGGCTACGTGATTGCTGACTCAATTGAAGGTTGGGCAGATTCATTATCAGTTCTTATGTCTTCTTATTTTGTTGGTGGTGGAACCCACCCAGAGTTTGAAGGTCGTAAAGTTTATTTTGATTTACAAAACGTTCGTCCAAAAGGTGCTAAGATTTCCGGTGGATTTAAAGCACCAGGTCCTGAGCCACTACGTAAAGCCTTAGATAAAATTGAACATATGATTCAAGGTATTGTACTATCAGGCCGCAATAGGCTAAAACCAATTGAAGTATATGATATTGCTATGCACGCAGCAGATGCGGTGCTAGCCGGTGGAGTTCGTCGATCAGCAACTATCTGTTTGTTTAGCGCAGATGATGAGGAGATGATTAATGCTAAAACAGGAAATTGGTTCATCGATAACCCTCAAAGGGGCAGAAGCAATAATTCAGCTGTTATCGTCAGATCCGAAATTACTCGTCAAGATTTTAAGAAAATCATGGGATCAATCAAAGAGTTCGGAGAGCCTGGATTCTACTTTGTCGAAAACAGAGACTTTACGACTAATCCGTGTGTTGAGATTGGTATGTATCCGCAAATTGATGGAGAGTCGGGTTGGCAGGGATGTAACCTCACAGAAATCAATGGAGGAAAATGTACATCGAAAGAAGAGTTCTTCAAAGCCTGCCGAGCAGGAGCAATTATGGGAACGCTCCAAGCAGGATACACAAACTTTAGATACCTCGGAGAAACCAGCAAGCGTATCTTTGAAAGAGAAGCTTTACTTGGCGTCTCAGTCACGGGATGGATGAATAATCCTGAAGTTTTGCTTGACAGCGATATTCAGAACCAAGGCGCAGAAATAGTAAAAGCAGTTAATAAAGAAGTTGCTGCTTTGATTGGCATTAATGCTGCAGCTCGTACCACATGCGTTAAGCCATCTGGAAATGCCTCGGTACTACTTCAGACGGCATCTGGCATTCACGCAGAGCACTCGCCAATGTACTTAAGACACATTCAGTTGAATAAGGAATCCGAAGTAGCACAGCTCATCTCGAAGTCAAATCCTTACATGGTTGAAGAATCAGTATGGTCTTCAAATAATACTGACTATTGTATTGCCTTTCCAATTGTATCCCCGGACGATTCAATTTACCGTGAAGAAGTTTATGGTGTAGACCTTTTGGAGAAAGTAAAACTAGTCCAACAGAACTGGGTAGAAGCTGGAACAAATGAAGATCTATGTGCTGACACTCGTATTAGACACAACGTATCAAATACCGTAACTGTACTTCCACATATGTGGGCTCAGGTAGAAGATTATGTATATGACAACCGCCATAGTTTTGCTGGCATTAGCTTTTTAGCTGGATCTGGTGATAAAGATTTTGCCCAAGCACCAATGACTGAAGTAAAAACTCAAGAACAGATTGTAACTGAATATGGTAAAGCTGCGCTGTTTGCTTCAGGCTTAATTGTGGATACACGTAAACAAGGATTCCGCGATCTATGGGAAGCATGCCAAATTGCTCAAATGCCGGAAGAATATCGCGGGGAAGTATCTGACCTTCGTGCAGAATGGATTCGTCGTTTTAATAAGTTTGCTAATAACTATTTTATGGGAGATCCAAAGCAAACTGAATATTGTTTGAAGGACGTATTTCTATTGCATAAATGGTCGAAGATTCAACAAAACTTTTCTCCAGTAGATTTTGTATCTCAATTAAATGAAAAGCGTTTTACTGATATAGATACAATGGGTGCCGCGGCATGCCAAGGCGGCGCGTGTGAAATTACTTTTTAGGAGACCCAATGCTATTATCAGAAAGCTTAGATTACCAACACGTGTTTACATGCATTTGTGACACGTGTGGTAATACTTCACTATTTGTCGGAGACAACCCGAACGAAGATCCAAAATATTGCGCTACATGCGGAACAATAGATCCTGAATTTCAAAAATGCTCTGATGTGTACGAAGCATTAGAAGATTTTGCTTCATTAGCAAACGCAATAAGATAATGTGGTATTATAAAGGGCAGGCGTTTGAAGAGGCGCCTGCTGAATGCCAAGGATTTGTTTATGAAATTACAGATAAATCTACTAGTAAAAAATATATAGGTAAGAAATTTTTCTGGAAACCAAAAGTTTTACCAAAAACTAAAAAAAGAAAAAGACGGGTTCGCACGATTGCAGAATCCGATTGGAAAAAGTATTTTGGCTCAAGTAAAGAAGTGCAACGTCTGGTTGAAGAAAATGGTGAAGATACTTTTTATAGAGAAATATTAAGATTATGTCAGAGCAAAGGCGAATGCTCTTATTATGAAATGAAGTATCAACTAGAACGTGATGTACTCCTCAAACCTGATGAATATTATAATGCATTTGTTGGAGGAAAAATTCACAGAAAGCACATTTTAGGTTTACAATCAGATCAAAATATGTTAGAATAATACTAACATAAGGAGATTGATATGATTATTATTGACTACAATGGCATTGCAATCAGCAACATTGTAACTCAAAAACTGAACATCGACGAAAATCTTATTCGTCATATGATTCTAAATTCTATTCGCTTGTACCGATCTAAGTTTAAAGATAAATTTGGTGAGGTGGTAATTACTGGAGATGCTGGTAATAATTGGCGTTATAAAGCATTCCCACAATACAAAGCATCTCGTAAGAAAAACCGTGCAACATCCAAGATGGATTGGAATGAAGTCTTTCGTGTTACCAATATGGTGTGGGATGAGCTTACAGAAAGTTTCCCGTATAAAACACTTAAGATTGATGGCTGCGAGGCTGATGATATTATTGGTGTCCTTGCATATAACACTCAAGAGTTTGGCCAACATGAAAACGTCATGATTGTTTCTGCTGATAAAGATTTTGTACAATTGCAAAAATTTGACAACGTTTCGCAGTTTTCGCCTATGCAAAAGAAATATATAAAGGTAGAGCATCCAAGAAAGCAATTGCTAGAATTGATTTTAAAAGGTGATACATCTGATGGCGTACCCAATGTATTGTCAGGAGATAACGTGTTTGTAAACGGCGATAGACAAACTCCATTGCGCAAACCAATTATGGAAGCGCTTATGGAAGATCCATCTTCTCAAGGCCCTGAAGTTCTTCGGAATATTCAGCGCAATCGCAAACTCATTGATCTGATATCTACTCCACAAGATCTTAAAGATCAAATTCTAGACAGTTTTTATTCCCAAGATAAATACGAAAATAGGAGTAAGGTTTTTCCTTACTTGGTTGAAAAACGTTGTAGACGTTTGATTGATGACATTAAGGATTTTATTTGATGGCTAATAAAGTATCATTACAGGTTTACGAGATTATTGAAAAAGCACGTAAAAGTAAAACTCGTAAAGAAAAAATTGAAGTGCTACAAAAGCATGAATGCTGGGCACTTAAAGATATATTACGTGGAACATATGATGAAATTGTAGTTTGGAACTTACCACCAGGAACGCCTCCATATGAGCCTGCAAAGGAGGAAAGCGTTCCATCGACATTACACCGTCAGCATAAGAAAATTGCTAACTTTGTAAAGGGTCTTGCGGGTGACAAGATATCCGGAGTAAAGCGTGAGCGACTCTTCATTGGTATGTTAGAAGTGATTCACCCTGCGGATGCAGAGCTTTTAATTAATATGAAAGACAAAGAAAATATAGGAGGAGGCATTACAAAGAAATTGGTCCAAGAAGCTTTTCCGAAACTAATAATAAAATAAAGTAAAAACAGGAGATTGCATGACTGCTCAGTTTAAAAGACTCGAACAAGATGTCGTTGAACTAGAAACTTATATTCAAAAACTCAAAGAAAGAAAGAGAGTGGACGAAGGATTAATTGGAAAATTAGTCAAGAAAAAACGGTTTTTAATTAACCATATAACTGAGAAACAATTATTGATGCAATAGGAGATTAGCCGGCTGGGGTTTTCTCCAGCCGGAGCAATCAAGGAAATATTATGCCAACGTACACATTAAGAGATAATAAAACAAATGCCCAATGGGATGTTATTTGTTCTTGGGCCGAGCTACAAATTATTTTAGATGAAATGGAAAACACTAGTCAAGTCGTAACCGCTCCACTAATTGTTGGTGGAGTAAAAGATGTTCGATCAAGAGTTCCGGATGGATTTAAAGACGTATTAAGTAGAGTAAAATCAGGTTCAGCAAAAAGTAATACAATTAATTCATAATGCCAAAAAACAATTCATTAACAGTCCGGCTTGATGACCTAATGGAATACGAGCCTATCACTATCAATCAGCAAACCGCGTTTGAGGCTTGGGATGAGGGTGATAATTTACTTTTAACAGGATCAGCGGGTACTGGTAAAACATTCATTGCAATGTTTATGGCGCTTGAAGAACTGTTAGACACAGATAATTATTATCGCAGAATAATTGTTATTCGATCTGCGGTACCAACAAGAGATATGGGATTTCTGCCAGGAACTGCAGAAGAGAAAAAGCTAATGTATACGCTTCCATATAAGAATATTTGTTCTGAGTTATTTAATGACAAAACATCTTGGAGCAAAATGACCTCAGCTGGTCAAATACTATTTGAGTCCACATCGTTTATCCGTGGCTCAACCTTTGATGATTCAATTATTATTGTAGACGAAATGCAAAACTTAAACTTTCATGAATTAGACTCTGTAATTACTCGGGTTGGCCGGAATTCTAGAATTATTTTCTGTGGTGATTACCGCCAAACTGATTTTAGATTTGACGATGAAAAAGAAGGCATTTTTAAGTTTATGAAGATCATGGAACAAATGAAAGATTTTACAATGGTCAATTTTGGTTGGGATGATATTGTTCGCTCTGGTCTAGTAAGAGATTATATTATGACGAAAGAAATGTTGGAGATAGACTAAATGGTTATAATTTGGGGAACATCCACTTGTTCTTATTGTAAAAGAGCATTAAGTTTGTGCGAACAATATGATTTAAAATCTAAATATATTTTAATTGATACACCAGAAAAACTGCAAGAATTACATGATATTGCTCCCGGCGATACACGCACGGTACCTCAAATTTGGTGGAACAATAAATACATAGGTGGATTTAACGAATTTCAGCAAGAAATTGAAAATACTAGAAACTTTGGACAGGAAAAAATCTAATGGCTAAATTTAGTCGTTTTGATTCTCGTAATAAAAAAAGCGGTAAGCATAAACAGCAATCGCAAGAGCGGGATGTTAAAATTAAAAATGTACAAAAAACTAAAAATAGTTATGTACAAAAGGCTAAAAATATGGTAGAATACAAGTATAATGATGAAGGAGTATTCTATGAACAACCTAGACAAAGTGATATTGACAGACTGCGACGGCGTCCTACTTAATTGGGAATACGCATTTACTGTCTGGATGGAACGCCACGGATACGTGGTTGACGGCAACAATCCAGATGCATATGACGTAGGCGATCGTTATGGTCTTTTGAATAGTAAGAAAAAAGAGCTGGTAAAATTCTTTAATGAATCATCAGCAATTGGTTTCTTACCACCTCTTCGTGATGCAATGTATTATGTCGACCTGCTACACCGTAAGCATGGTTATGTTTTTCATATGATTACTTCTTTATCATTAGACCCATTTGCTCAAGATTTACGTATTAAAAATACTAAAAAATTATTTGGCGAAACTGCTTTTGAACGTTTTATATTTGCTGACACTGGTGCAGATAAGGATGAGGTTTTAGAACCATATCGTAATACTGGACATTTATGGATTGAAGATAAAATAGAAAATGCTGAACTTGGAATTGAATTAGGCCTTGAATCGATCCTTATTGAACACGGCCATAATATGCATTATACTAAAATTCCAATGATGCCAACATGGAAAGATTTGTATGACTATATCGTTGGATGATAATCTAGAACGTTTAGAACAAGACCTTGGTGTTAAGTCATATACTCTTGTTTCTAAATCTGTGATGTTTTCATCTATGCTAGATTTAGATCGTAAATATTTACGTAGATGCGAAACCTTAATTAAACAGCATGGTGATGTTTTAAAAAATAAAACTAATTTAATAGCACCAATGACTGATTGGTGTTATATCATAGATGAACCTTATTTTCATCCGTTACTTGATGCTATTTCTAAGAAATTTGAAAGCGTTATAGATCCAGAGGCTATGGCTCAATTAGAGCTTACACAATGCTGGGGAGCTTATTATAATAAAACTGATCATGCTCATCGCCATGACCATAAAGAAGCTGAATGGTCTTTTGTATATTACATAAATGCTGATAAAGGATCTTCCACCTTTGACATTCATGAGCATTACGAGCCATTCAACGCAGCTGAGGTTACTATAAAACTAGAAGCTGAAACGAACAAACTTATATTTTTTAGAGGACATGTCCAACATTCAGTTTCTCCGCAAAAAAATGATGGAGAACGTGTTTGTATTGCTGGAAATCTTCAGGTCAGAAAACCGTGGTAACTAATATTGGAGAGACTTTGACTTTTTTTGAAATTTTAAGAATTAGATCTGAATACGAAGAAATTATAACGTATCGTAAATCTTACAATTTACCTACACTTAATAGCGATATAAGTAGTTTAAATTATTTTATTAATGAAGGCTATAAGAAAAATCGCCTCAGAAAAAACTCACAGAAAGCTCTGGACTTAGCTAAACAAATTGTGAATTATAATGAAAAATCTAATATTCCAATACTTCATTCCATATGAAGGCCGTGATACTTATCTAAATGAAACTGGAATTGGTTTTCCATCATGGGTAAATATTGGCAAAACCTCAGCCGAAAAATACGCTAAAGAAATTGGAGCTGAATATAAATTTAGCGACCAAAAATATATGTTCTCAACACTTAACGTGTTTGAGTCATTACGCGTAATATATGATAAAAAGTTTGATGAATACGATAATATATTAATTCTTGACATTGATATGATAATCAATACAAAAGAAAATATATTTGATATTCCGGTTGAAGATATAGCAATGGTGCATGAGCAGGGGTGTCGATGGCGAACTCCTGTTCCTGGTGCTTCTTTTGATGATGCCTTTTGGAATAGATATTTTAATCATCCACGCTTTGGAGTAACATCATATGCTAAGCAATATTTAAGCAAAGATTTTAAATGGCAAAAATCTAAATTATTTCCTGAAGAACCATTTGCTATGTATAATGGTGGATTGCAATTATGGACTAAAGAGGGTAGACTTAAAGCACGTAAAAAAATTCCACGAAAAAGTCATGACCATTTTAGAGAATCAACAGGTAAAACTGAAACGCCATATTTGAATATGATGCTTTTCCATCATAAATTTAATATTACTGAGCTTCCAACAGAATGGAATAAGTTAAATTTTCAATGGGCTAAAGATGGCGACTACGGAAAAATTACTCATTTTAATGATGTTGTAAAAGATAAAATGAAAACTCATGGCTTCTAATTTAATCTATCAATACTACTTACCATTTACTGGACCTGATAAAGGTGTTATTAAAGAGGAGTCCAACGGATATCCTTTCTGGGCCAACTTAGGTGTTGCTTCTGCAAGAAAATATGCAAGCAGTATTGATGTACAATATGAGCTATCAACTAAAGTAACTATACATGCACCAAACCAAAACCTAGAAGCATGTAGAGTTTTTCTTGATCCGTATTTTGACAGGTTTAATAAAGTGCTTATGCTTGATATAGATACTCTTGTAAATACTAAAGAAAATATTTTTAATCAAAAAATTAAAGATATTGGCATGATTCAAGATGGTGGTCCCGGAAGCCCACAAAAGTTTATTCGCAACGCCATTCAAAAACTAGAATCTTATGGCGAAATAACATTTAAAAAATCAAAAACATTTCCAGATGAAAAACGATATTTAAATGGCGGAGTAGTTTTATGGTCAAAACCTGGCCGATTAAAAGCTAGAAAACTTTGGGGCGGAATGCTAGAAATGCAAAAGTATCGCTCAACGTTAAAAATGAATGAACAACCATATCTAAATCTTATGATTAATAAGCATGATATGGATGTTACTGAGCTTTCTAACCAATGGAATCGTATGAATTATATGTGGCCGTTTGGAATTCCTGATGGAAAAATAAATCATTTTCTTGCAAAAAGCAAAATACGAATGAAAGAATTTATATAATGAAAATGCGCATGTACAGAATATTTGAAGCTCTTGGCGATAGTATTTTACTTGCTACATTTATAAAGCATTATAATATTAAAACTATATATTATAACAGAGGTGAGTTTAAAACTTTATCTATTATTCTAAAAAAATATAATGTAGAGCCTCCAACATTTATTCCTGTCAATGAACGTATTTCAATTACTATGCTAGATATTCTACAGGATTTAACTAGGCATAATATTCAACTTATTAAATTAGATCATATTAAAAATGGAAAATGTACTACAACTCAGTTAAAAACTAAAAATGATTATGGGGCTGATCGAGCAGTAACTAAAGAAGAAGCCAAGCCTTATATCGAAAATTTAACAGTGATGCCTGTAGAAAAAGCTAAAAATATTTCAGAATTAATTAACTTAATGTGTCAATCAGAAAAACATATTACTATGGATTCTGGAACGGCATGGTTATCAGCATCAATGAGAATACCTACTGTAGTAATTTCTAAAAATAGTTATTATTGGCCAGATGCATATCACTATATGAAATATATTGAAACATTAGAAAATGTAGAAGTTTATCAGCAAGAAAACAAAGGTGTACAAATTGCAACCGAAAAGCAATTTTTAAAGTATAGTAAGGCCAATGGGATCAAGGCTATGGATTATCAAAAATATAAAACACAGGTTTTAAAATGAAAGCTTTTATTATTCATATTAAAGGAAATAAAACTTCTGAAAGAACTGCTGGCTGGGTCCATGAATCTTGTGTTGAATTTGGCTATGAGCCAGAAATGTTTGAAGGCATTACACCAAAAACATTACACAAATGGGATAAAAAATATAATTTAGCAGTAATGAAACCTAGTCATATGTATGATCGCCAAATTGGAAAAAACGGCACTAAATATACATATGAATGTAAATATTCTAATTTCTTAAACCATTACACATTATGGAATAAGTGTATTGAGTTGAATGAGCCTATCATTATTTTAGAGCATGACGTATTTGCTGTGAAAGCTTGGGATGCTGATTTTGATGAAATGTTAGTATTGAATATGCATAGTGGTTTACACCAAAATATATTTGACAGCACGAGTAAACCATCTCTCATTGAAGGTATACATACATATGTAAATCCGTTTTTAAATTATAAAGCAAAAAATATATGGCTCAACGCAGGAATGATTCCTGGATCTGCAGCATATGCTATTAGTCCAAAAGGCGCTAAACGCATTATTGCTAATGTAAAGAAACATGGCTGGGACAAGGCTGACTATATTATTAATACTAAGTCTATACGTATGCAATATGTGTTTCCTGATTATTTTGAACTATCCCATTATGTTTTTGGAAACCAAAGAACTAGTCATGGAGAAAATACATGAAAAATTTGCAAGTAAATAATGCAAAAGATCTATATGATTTAACAGAAAAATTTAGAAAAGTTGGTACTAAAGATTATCGTTATCGTTGCCATTATGATCTTATTCGTGAAAATATGAAAGATGGATATGTTCATAAAGAACTAGGAACGTATTATGGTTGGAGTGCAGCCTATGCAGCATTGCATGGTGCTACTGAACTTCATCTTGTTGATATAGATTTTAAACCATTTAATACTCATAAAAAATATTTTGAAGAACATTTAAAAACAAAAAATGGTAATCTTTACTTGTATAATTGCAGTTCTCACGATTCTAAATGTGTAGGCCCTTGCGACACCATGCTTATTGACTCTGTGCATACATGGAAATGGGTAAAGAAAGAACTTGAAATGCACGCTCATACAGTAAAAGATTGGATTGTATTTCATGACACTGCCATGATTCATGGTAAACCATCACCAATTGGTCCTGGCATTAAGGACTGGTTGAAAACTAATATTATTGGAAGTCAATTTGAACTTGTAGAAGAGCTTACTGAAGGTGTAGGCGCAATGATGATTAAGCGTATAAGTTAATGCGTATAATGGCGAATGGCGCCTTTGATATATTACATCCAGGACATATAGCATTACTTAATCATGCTAAGTCTTTGGGAAATTATCTTATGGTAGCAATTGATACAGATTCCAGGATAAGCGAAGCCAAAGGGCCAGATCGTCCAGTCAATAATCTCAGGACTCGTCACTGCATATTAAAGAATTTAAAAGCTGTAGATGAAGTTAGACTGTTTACATCCGATGAAGAATTGATTAAAATAATAAAAGAGTACCAGCCGGATGTAAGAGTCATAGGTTCTGACTGGAAAAATGGAGTTATTGTTGGTGAGGAATATTGCCAGCGAATTGAATTTTTTGATAGAGTAAATAATGAATCAACAACACAAACCTTGGAAAATTACATTAGTCGGCGATGGGTGCATTGATAATTACGTCTATGGGTCTGTTGATAGAATAAGCCCTGAAGCTCCTATTCCAATTTTTAAAGAAAAATATACCGACATAAAAGCTGGTATGATTTTTAATGTATCAAATAACTTTAAAAATTTACAGTGCAAACCATCTCAATATACGGCCAATGATAAAAGTATTAAAACTCGTTACGTAGATGAAAAAACTAATTATCAAATTTTACGAGTCGATGAGGATACTAACGAGCGCATTGGTGATGTTAAGCTTATTGATACATCCTCTGATGCAATTGTAATTACTGATTATAATAAAGGGTTTTTAACATATAGCGATATTGAGTATTTAATACGTGCTGGAAACGAATTAAGAATCCCGGTTTACATTGATACAAAGAAGCCAGATCTTTCTAGATTTAATGGTGCATATCTAAAAATTAATGAAGATGAATACCGTAATAAAACATCACCTCCAGATTACCATACTACAATTGTTACAAAAGGTGGTAAGGAGGTCTTATGGTATGGTGAGTCGTTTCCTACTTCCAATATTAAAGTAAATGATGTATGCGGTGCCGGAGATACTTTCTTTGCGGCATTTGTTAAAAAGCATTTAGACACTAAAAATATTAGTCAATCTATTAAATTTGCAATTAAGGCCGCAGCAATAACTGTGCAGCATATGGGTGTTTATGCTCCAACAATTGAGGAGATTGAAAATGACTAAACTAAAAGGCTTTGTTAAAAAGGGATGGGGCCATGAATTAATTTGGGCCACTAACGAAAAATACTGTGGCAAAATGATGAAGTTTGATACCGGTAAAAAATTCTCTATGCATTTTCATAGAGAAAAAGAAGAGTCTTGGTATGTTTTAGATGGCGAATTTGTTATTCATTGGATTAATACTTTTAATGCAGATGTAATTACTCAAAAATTAGTGGCAGGTGATACTTGGCATAATGAGCCTTTATTACCACACCAGATTGAGTGCGTGAAGGCTGGAACCATCATTGAAGTCTCAACGCCGGATTCTGTGGAAGATAATTATAGAGTGCAAAAAGGTGCTAGTCAAGAATGAAAGCCTTTTGTATAGCAATTACTGACAATGCAGATTCGATGTTAGGCTATCAGCGACTAATTAAATCATCATTTAAAGTTGGCAATAAGTTTGAGATCAAACATTTTGATGCAATTACACCTGATGAAGTTAAGACATGTCTTTACTCATTAAAAATCAAATGGAATTACCCGTGGCAAGGTGTTGTTAATGACTTTGCGACTGGATTAACAAAGTCTGCATATGTAACTCGTGATCCAAACGCCCGGATCGGTTGTGCTATTAGTCATTATATGCTATGGCAAGGTTGCGTTTATGACGATGAACCATTTCTTATCTTAGAGCATGATGCATATTTCCAAAAAGCTATTGACTTTGATCTTAAAGATATTAAGTTTGATATTATTGGAATTAACAATCCTCTAGGTTGTACAAGAAAAGCCCGTGAATATTATCAAAAGATTATTGACTCGGAGAAACAATACATGTTATCTCCGTGGATTGATAAACCCGTTGTGCCTCAAGGCCTTGCTGGAAATTCAGCATATATAATACAACCGGCTGGGGCTAAGCAGATGTTAGATTTAGTAAATGAGTTTGGGTTATGGCCCAATGATGCTATTATGTGTCGGCAACTTGTACCTAAGCTTGGCGTTACTCGTAAATTTTACACAACTCGTCAAAACATAAAAAGTACAACTACATAATGAGAAACTTTGTAATCACAATTCAAGATACTCCACAGTCTGTTAAAGCAGCTAAACGGTGTATTAAGTCTGGTAAAAGATGGCAAACTGACATTGAAATGTTTGATGCCATTACACCAAGAAATACCGATGTAAAGCAAAAACTAGCAGACTTAGAATTTCCCATTAAGAATTTTGGCGAAAAATATTCTAGGCTCAATAATTGTATTGCAGCATTTTTATCTCATTATACGTTATGGAATAAATGTATTGAGCTTGGTGAAGAGATTCATATCTTTGAACATGATGCTGTGCTTATGGATTATCTACCAACAACAATACAATATAGTGGAGCTATTAGTTTAGGTAAGCCATCATATGGCAATTTCAAAACACCTAATATTCTTGGTGTAAATAGACTTATGTCTAAACAATATTTTCCAGGTGCTCATGCCTATCGGTTGACTCCAACGGCATCTAAAGTATTAGTTGACAAAGCAAAAGAAGATGCTGCACCAACTGATGTTTACTTGGACGTTAGACGCTTTCCATTTCTTCAAGAATATTATCCTTGGCCGGTGGAAGTAAAAGAAAACTTTTCCACAATTCAAAAAGTTGCTGGATGCTGGGCAAAACACGGATTTAACAATGAGTACAAAATTATTTAATTTATTTATTACGGGCTGTGATAAAAATACTAGATGGCAGCTACCTTGGTTTAAAGAGAACTTCTACAAACACAATCCCAATGCTGAGTTATTTGTATATGATTTTGATAAAGAATTTACAAAAGAACAGCGATGGTTTAAAAAACCTTTTGCAATGGTTGATGCTGCAGGTAAAGCAGAAAAGGTATGTTGGATTGATACCGATATTGAAATAAGAGATAACATAGAAAAAATTTGGGAATACGTTGAATCGAATAAATTATCAATGGTAGAAGATCACCCTTGGTCATCCCGGCGTAAAGAAACATGGCATAATAGTGGTGTTGTTGCATTTCAAGGTGTGCCACAAATTCTAATGGAATGGTGCTCAGCAACTACACGAGTAGATCAAAGACCAAACCCTATGTATGGAGATCAAGACGTATTACATAACATAGTACGAGAAGGTCTAAAACGAATGATACATATATCTGATCTACCAAAAAACTATAATACGTTAAGAATAGATCTCATAGACAATTCCGCTCCAAAAAACATTAAAATGATGCATTGGACTGGAGCCAAAGGCAACCAAGAAATTAAGAGACAAATGAATGACTAAAACTGCTCATATTATTGGCAACGGCGATAAAGTTGCAATGTATAAACCAGCTAAAGGTTTAAAGATTGCGTGTAATATTCCACCCTTTCCAGTGAATAACATTTACACAACTTGCATTGTTGATTTTAAAATGTGTAGAGCTATTGATGAAGGTAGTGTAACCGTTAATGGCGATTGGACTTGTGGGATGAGGCCTAAAGTTTACGGCGATAATAATCCAAGTTTTTTAATAAAGTACTCCCAACAAATAAAAGAGTTTTATATAGAGCTTCCAAAGTATGCAAAGGTAAACCCAAACGAAACTGTTGGCCAAGCATATACTAATTTTAGTTGTGGCCATTTTGCTTCTAGATATGCTGCTAAAAAATTAGGATGTGACGAGATCCATATGTATGGATTCGACTCTTTATTTGACTGGAATATGAGAAGCTATAGTGATCTTGTTCTTAACTCTGACAGGAGCAATACAAATAATCATAGACTCATCCACAACTGGCGTCCAGTTTGGCGAGGTATTTTTAGTGAATTTAAAGATACTCAATTTGTGTTATATCATTCACATAATGATATTAAAATTAAAGTTCCAAAAAATGTAGAAATTCGCACAAAAAACTAGTTTACAATACTGACTTTATAGTATAGAATACTATTATGATTGTTATAGAGTTTAAAACTAAGTGTGCTAAGTACCGAAGACGGGCAATTGAGGACGCAATACTATTTGCTTCAAATCAATTGATGTCCCGTATTCGCAAACCAGTTTATATAAATATCCGTGCGATACGCAAGTTGGCAGAAAAGCAAGGAGTTTACGGCGACTGTATGGATGAAGGAGATCGTGAGTTTACGATCCGCATCGATGTATCTCTTCCCTTTGACGAAATGATAACTACAATATTACATGAAATGGTTCATGTATGGCAATACGTCTCTAAACGTATGGTTCAAAATTGGTCAGATGAGATACGATTTACAAAACAAGTTTACAGTTCGGAGTTGCCATATGATACACGCCCGTGGGAGGTTGAAGCGCATCGTTTAGAAAAACAATTAAAGGAGAAATGGGATGGCCATTGCCGATATTGAAAAAGCATGTATGGATATATGCGATGACTCTATCAATATGCATATTCCGTGGTACTTAATGGCAGCATATGCCTATTATGTAGAAGATAATCCAATACTTGAAGATAAAACATTTGATATGATTGCAAAAAGAATACTTAACCATTGGGATGAAATTGAACATTTTCATAAAAAATGCTTGAGTAAAGACATGTTAGAAGCTGGTACTTTTCTTGGAGAGTATCCATCACGCGTTAAAGGAGCTTTGGATAATGTCAGATACGCCTATCGATGACGACCCAATTGATTTAATTGATGTAAATAATTTAGAAGGATGGACACATTGTAATGACAGTAGTAGAATGCGCAAAGGAGATAGTCCAAAAAGATTGGATGGCGATCAACACTCAAACTCGTGGTTGCGCTTTGACAATAAACGATGAGGTGTACAAATGAGAATAATTGCAGGACCTTGCCAACATGAGTCACTTGAGCAATCCTTAGAAATTGCTGGTCATTGTAAAGAAGTTTGCGATAAGTATGAATTTGAATATATATTTAAGGCTAGTTTTGATAAAGCAAACCGAACTCATGTTAGTGGAATTCGTGGCAGAGGATTGAACGCTACTTTAATGTCATTCTTAAATATGAAAGAAGACATACCTCAGTTAAAGACTCTTACTGATGTACACTCTGTAGAAGATATATGGGAACTTGTAGACTACTTTAATGATGCAGTAGATGTTCTACAAATACCCGCATTTCTTTGTCGCCAGACAGACATAATTGAAGCTGCTTGCGAAACAGATAAAATTGTAAATATTAAAAAGGGCCAGTTCTTGGCGCCTGGGGATGTTAAAGGCATTCTAAGTAAATGTGCCAGTGCAAAAGAAGTATGGATTACAGAAAGGGGTACAAGTTTTGGATATAATAATTTGGTGGTTGATTTTAATGGCATGCAGTACATGCTTAGTAACTTGGGCGTTCCGATTGTATTTGACGCAACACATTCTTGTCAGAGACCTGGTGTTCGGGGCAACTCGTCTGGTGGTAATCGTGATTACGTTCCAGGTCTTACTCGTGCTGCCAGTGCTTTGGGTGTATCTAACTTCTTCTTAGAAGTACATGCTGATCCAGATAATGCGCCAAGCGACGGGCCTAACATGTTAAGACTTGAAGACTTTGAAAGGACAGTGAATGACATCGACCGCTATTGTTATTCCAGCTAGATACGGCAGCACACGTTTTCCTGGTAAACCTCTTACTGATTTAGGTGGGGTGTCCATGATCAAACGTGTTTATGATAGGTGTGTTGATAGTGGTTTTGATACTTATGTTCTTACCGATGATATGCGTATCTATGAACTATTTGGATCTAACAAATGTTGGATAGAAAAAGATTCTTATATAAAGAATGGTACTGAACGCTGCGCTAGCGCGCTGAAATGGAATGCTTTAAATAAGTATGGCCAGTTTATAAATGTACAAGGTGATATGCCAGATGTAACAACAGAAATGATTGAGAAAACTATTTGGCATTTAAAAAACTATTCTGTTACTACTATGTGTGCTATGATGCCAGAGGAACAGCAAAATGATCCTAATACTGTTAAGCTGATAAGAGCTGCTGATAAGTGTTTGTGGTTTGGTAGAGGCATGACTGGATATGGTGATTGGCATCTAGGCATTTATGGATATAAGCGGAATGTATTAGAAATGTATCCTGGTTTGACCAGCACACGTGAAGAGCGTATTGAAGAACTAGAGCAACTCCGCTGGTTAAAAAATGGATGGAATATCGGTGTATTTCCATGTGAGTTTAACGGAGTAGAAATTAACACACCTGAAGATGTAAAGAAGTGGAATGAAAAATGAAAGCTGGAAAAGTGTGGGGTACAACCGAACTTATTGAAGCTAATGGCGCTTTAGAATTTCATCGTATTGAAATGGAAAAAGGTGGCGTATGCTCTAAACATATGCATCGCTATAAGTGGAATGGGTTTTATGTAGAATCAGGCCGGATGCTTATTCGCACATGGCAAAATGATTATGATTTAGTTGATGAGACTGAATTACAGATAGGTGAATATCATAAAGTAAAACCTGGTCTTTATCACCAGTTTGAATGTTTAGAGTCTGGTGTAGCGTATGAGTTATACTGGGCAGAGTTTAATCACAACGATATTGAAAGAGAAACTGTAGGTTATATAGAATAAAAAAAATGAGCAGTTAGCTCACTTTTTTGTTTACAATTGATTGGCAATAGTGTAGTATAGTATTATCAAATGATGGAGAATACTATGTTTAAACTAACATTTCAATATTTTAATCGTTTCGACGATCGTGTAGAACGTACAGTTCATGGCGAAACAACTGATCATGCGTATTCTTATGCATATGACATTGCATTGAAAGATGGAGATGGCGACGTCTCAACAGTTTCTCTATATAACATGAGTAAAGTAAAAAATTAAATATTAACAAATGGAGCGAAAATGAGTGATGAAAAAAAGTGTATTAATAATCCCCCTACTTGCGATGGTAACTGCAACGGCAGCTGCTGCTAAAGAAAAAATTAACATTGGCGATGTAGTTGTTTATGACCACACTACTACGGTTACAACACAAATGCCTATTACACGAACTAGATGTGACAATGTACAGGTACCAATTTATGGTAATGTTCAGACTCAAGGTAACGCCGCAGGCGGTGCACTTGCAGGTATGATTATTGGTGGGCTAATAGGCAAAGGTGTTGCAGGCGACGATAGTGGTGCCGCGGCCGGTGCCGTACTTGGCGGTCTCATTGGAGCCGATAAAGGCTCTAAGCCTCAAACTCAGCAACGTATTGTTGGTTATAGATTTGAAGAGCAGTGTAAAGAAATATCATCTGGTTATACTGATCAAAAAGTAAAACGCTATAGCCATTCAACAATTCGTTTCTATTTGAATGGAAAAAGATACGTGCTTGACTTTATAAAGTAAGAATGAAATAGGTTCCTTAGCTCAGCAGGATTAGAGCAAGTGCCTTCTAAGCACTAGGTCGTGGGTTCGAGTCCTACAGGAATCACCAACTCGGTGTAGCGCAGTCTGGTAGCGCATCTGCTTTGGGAGCAGAGGGTCGGGAGTTCGAATCTCTCCACCGAGACCAATTATAAACAGGAGAAGTAAATTGGAAGTAGCCATAATATGGTTCTTGTCTATGGTAGCAATGGACAAAGAAATCGAAAAAAATAAAAATAGCATTGATCAGTTAAATGCAGAAGTAGTAATGCTTCAAGTAGAAAATGCTAGTATGAATAAACAACTTGGTAATCACGAACAAGCTATTATTGATACAGCAGCATCACACTCTTCGTTTTATGCTCGCCAGCAAATTGATAATGATGTGTTTGAGGATTCTATTGAAATTCTTAATCAAAGGTTAAATGTATTAGAAAAACCTGAGCAAAACTAATCCTGCTCAGGTTCTTATAGACATAACTATTCTTTAGATGTTTTTCCTTTAGAATATGCTTGTGCGCCAAAGAACGCAGCTACTAGACCAGCAATAGCTACAAAGTATGTTGGAGCAATGTCTCCAATTACTTTCGCGGCGCTGTCAACTCCAAAAATAGTTGTAAGTAATATTAGTATAGGATATAAAAGCATTCCCCATAGAGCGAACCATGCCATAGATCTAATCTGATCTTCTTTGGCATCTTCATTCTCTTGCATTTTCTTTTTGTGCTCCCACTCAGCTATTTCTTTAGCACGAGCCATTTCTTCGTCAGTAATGACTCCATCACCATCTGCATCCAGATGAGCATAGATAGAATCAGCCTGCATGATTTTGGCTTCTTGTTTTTTAGTTTCTTTAGTTGCCATTTCTACTCCAAACGCGTTTTTATCAGCCATCGTTATATGGCTCTTCTTCTAACATATAAACATCATCTGAATCACTGCCTCCAGTAATAGCATTACCAAATTCAGCTGCAGCCCAAGTCATTACCAGGATTGCTAATAGGCCAATAAAGACCCATTTCATTTTCATATCATCGACGATCATTTTGATCCCGATCATCTCATTACCAAGAACTCTAAATTGTAACTCCATCTTACCTTCGGGGGTATCTTCATCTCTAATTACATTAGGTAACTTATCTTCAGCCATGCATTTTCTCCCAAGCCTTTTTATAATCTTCTTGTGACACCACACCCTCAGCTAATAAACGCTCTCTATTAACTTGGTGGCCTGCCTGCGTATCTTCTTTCGATCCGCCCATATAAGGAACACAATGCCCAGCCTCTTGCATTACTTCGGTTACCATTCGCCCATCTTCTGTGACAAAATCTCCCAACACCCGGCCAAATTTGCCCTTCATGTCTTCGCCATCTTTAGCGATTTGAGTTTTAAGTATAGATACTTCACCCAATAGTTCTTGGAGCTTCGCCTTGGCAGCTTTCCCAAATAGCTTCTCAACCTTATCACTTGTTCGAGATTCTGGTGTATCGATCCCCATAATTCGTACTCGTTCGTCAGATAAAACTACACCGAATCCAAGTTCGATATCAACATCAACTGTATCACCGTCAACCACTCGGTTGATCCGTGCTCTATATTCGTACATATTTTTACCTCATATTCTTTATTATTATTATGCTAATATTTATAAATATTAGGTCGTCGAAAGGAAATTTTTTAATATGAAACAGGAGAGATACCATGAGTGGCTCAAAAGGAAATTCAAGGAGACACGAATTGAATTGGATACAGATAGATCGGATATTGTGGAACATGATATCAGTTTGGAATGGATCAGATTCCTCGAGAAAAGACATAATAAAAACAGCAATGAAACAATTTAACTGGTCAGAAAAACTGACAGAAAAATATTGTGAAATGCATTTTAATGTTTACAAAAAACAAAAAACATGATAGTATAACCTTAGTGAAGGAGTTATCATGAATATATTTGTACTACACAAAGACCCAAGAATTGCCGCCGAATTACAGTGTGATAAGCACGTAGTAAAAATGATTGTGGAATCTGCTCAAATGCTATCCACAGCACATCGTATGCTTGATGGCTATGTGGAAATGCGGCCATCTAAATCTGGCAAGCGTATGGTCAAATATTGGGTTCATAAAAATAATAATCTTGAAAATGTATTGTATCGTGCCGTTCACCACGGACATCCTTGTACCGTATGGACAATGCAAACGAATGCTAACTATGAATGGCATTACAAACATTTTGTATCCTTATGCGACGAATACCAACATCGCTATAATAAAGTGCACGCCACTGATACTCGTCTTCGAGAAGTATTACGCCGAGCACCTACAAATACTAATTGGTCAAATCAATACACGCCATTTGCTCTTGCCATGCAACACGAACCGCAATGCATTCATGAGGATGATCCAGTTCGTTCATATCAAGAGTATTACCAAACCAAACAAGATCGATTCAAAATGGTTTGGACAAACCGTAACGTACCCGAATGGTTCAAGGAGGTAGCATAATGCTAAAAAGTATGAAACGCGCAGAACGTATACTTAAATCAACCTCGGCAAGACGCCGTCGAAAATCCCGCAAAAGAATGATTGAAGAGCGTACTTTGTCTCTTTATGCTAAGCTTCGACGATTACGAATTAAAAAATAAATAAAAAAAAAGTGAGCTAACTGCTCACTTTTTTGTTTACAATTGATTTGTAATAGTGTAGAGTATACTTATCAATAGGAGATAAATATGACATACCAAATTCTTAATCAAAACCAAACTTCACTTTCAACCTTCAACACTATTCCTCAAC
>MDSX01043330.1_pt1 | contig 27361 bp, 34 predicted proteins | sample 811141 | NCBI WGS metagenome assembly MDSX01 (sample SAMN05326642, study PRJNA326480) | marine metagenome | isolation source: seawater | place: Atlantic Ocean: South East | collected 2010
ACACCATAGTACTTGCTAATAGGATAAACAAAACTAGTTCTATTAGTACTTATTGTTTTGAAATCAAAGTTACTATGTAATGGAACTATTTCTTTTATTGATTTTGTGTATATATTATCTCTCCTTTTAGGAAATCTACTATAAACTTCTTCTTCATCAAAATTCAAAATAAAATTAAGAATGTCAATTTGCTGTATGTAATCAGTATCAGGAAAATTCAAATTCAAATGAACACCACATCTATCAGTGGTTTTTACTTCTGGTGTTTCTCTAATCCACCTCAGTACTTTTATTAATACTATTTTTGCGTGATTATAATCAAGTGGTCCGGTTACTAATTCAACAGAATGGTCTCCTAAAGAAAAGTCCGGTTCTATTTTATAGTGGTTATCGGTAGGAACGAATTCAGAATGATGCTCCTTTTCTATATTAATTTTTACCTTTAAAAGTTTTGAAAATTGTTTCTTAATTTCTCCTAAATTAAAGGTAGGTTTTCTTACAAATTCAATTTCTAAACCAACTTTAGTATTGTGTAATTCCATATCTCTTTCTTGGTTCATAAAATGCGTTAGTTTTCTTATTTAATCAAAAAAAGGCAACCATTTTCGATTGCCTTTTGTAACGATTTTATGATAATTATATTTTAAGTTAATTCTAAAACGTATTTGTTATCTTTATTGTCAAGTATTTTTACGTTGTGTCTATCTCCTTTTTTTAATTCTATACCATCTTTTAGTTTACTTACGTGAAGCAATCCGGTTGCATTTTTACCTAAAGAAATAAAACTACCATATTTTACAGTCTTAACAACTCTACCTTCAACAACATCTCCTTTTTCAAATTTAGGTTTTGCAATTTCATTTGGGTCAACTACTAACCTAGATAAAATTATTTTTCTATTGGTAACAATTTCTTTTAAATAAAAATCAATTTCTTTTCCAGGAACAACTTCCCCTTTACTGAGATGTTCAAGTAGAACTTCATCGTAATCATCTTTGTGAATCATTCCGGTTAAAACATTATTAAATTCTATAAAAACACCAAAAGGTTTAGTTCCTGTTATAGTTCCTGTATAAACTGCACCTATTTCTAATTTTTCTATTTCGGACGGAATTAAAGTTTCTAAGTATGCTCTATGGGAAACAATTAATTGGTCTTTAAATTTAGAATACATATTTTCATTTTTAATTGGCATAACTTTTATTGTTTTACCTATTAAAGTTTGAAAATCTAATAATTTGTTTATTCCACCTAAACTACCGGGCATAAATACTTGAACACCTTCTATGTTAAGAACGTATCCATTTTCTGTTAAACTTAAAACCTCTGCATCATATACAATTTCTTCTTCTGAATATTTCATTTCATTGTATAAATTCGTTTTTATGAATTCTACAATGCTAGCTTTTAAATAATCTTTAGTATCGACAATAGAAGCTTCAACTTCTTCTCCTATTTTATAAGATTCTGGATTTAATTTGTCTTTTTCTAATGAAATGTAAGCAAAGTCTTTTGAACCAATGTCTAATAGTATATCAGTTTTAGAAATTTGTGAAATTGTACCTACAATAGTTTGTCCAATTTCATATTTAAGATTTTTAGGTAGTTTGTTAAAAGATTCGTTATAAAGGTTTAACATTTCTTCGGCATATGATTCATTTGAAAGTAGTTTGCCGTTTTCTAATAATGTTGGTTTTTTTGATGTTTGTTCAAATACAGAAATATTTGTTGGGTCACCATAGGTTACTCTTTGCTCATTCATTTTTTATTTGTTTTAAAAGTTATACGTTATTTAATCTATTACTTGATGTTAAAAATTGTTGCCGGAATTGTTATTGGTGGGGGTGGTGAGCCGACAAGTGCCAACCCTGAATATAAGAATTGTATTGATTTTGCATGACCAGTAAACATATTGAAAAATGCATTAACTATTTCTTCAGTAGTTGGGTTTTCTGGGTCTGGGTCTGGAATTGGTGGTACAGGAACAGGTATCGAAACAGTAACATTTCCTGATATAACTGATGAAAACCCTGGATGTGTTGCCGGCAATTTTAATAATGCCGGTGTCCAACATGCAACTAATGATGCCGAAACAAGATTAAGGTCTAAAGGTACTGGTGCTCCGGTTTTTCCTAAAGCAAAACACAAATCAAATGCAGCTTTTATTGCAGTTTCTACTAATGGAAATAATTGTCCTCCATAACTATTACCTATACTATCCGAACCGGACTTGCAAGCATCTTTATATGCAGCCGTTATTGCCGTAGCAAGGTCATTACTTTCTAATCTATTGTCTATTGTATCTTGAAATGCAATTTCTAAGTCTTCTTTGAGTCCCATTATTATTTTTCTTTATCTAAGGTTACTAATAAGGATTTAAAATCTACCCATTTTTGATTAAGTCCTTGTATCTTTGACCAATTTGGTGCACTACTTACGGGTGCGGGTCCTGCTGGTGTAGGTATTACTAAAAGACCTATTTCATTTATCAATTCAGTAAGTAGTTTTTCTAAAGTATCTCCCAAAACTGCTGGTTCTAAACTTGTTCCTTCTGTACCTAAACTAATTCCATCATCTGAAATATGAACAACTTTTCCTGTTGAACCATTGGTAAGTAAAATGCTTTCGTCTTCATTTTTGAATTGAATAAAAGAATCATTTTTTCTAATAATTAATCCTTGTGTTTCTGTATAAAATATTTCAAGTGTTCTTTCATCGGATACTTCTCCTGTTGCATCTTCTCCGGCTCTTTTGTCATAAACTATTGACCAAACTTTTGGATAATCTTCGGCATATTCACCTAAAAGGTCATCATTTGTTTTAGATATTCCCATAAAGAAAGGAATATTTTCATCTCCGTTTTCGAAAAAAACATTACAAATTTCTCCTACTTTTGGTATATAAACTGTTCCTGATGAAAGTTGATTATAAGGAATTGCCCATGGAATAACTTCTTCTTCAAGTTCATCGTATTTACCGAATACTTTTATCTTAACTCTTCCAAGTTGTAAAGGGTCTCCTGTATTTATGACTTCTCCAACCCATATAGTTCCTAATGTAATATCTTTAAACATAGTTATTTTTTATCTTTACCGAATGTATTACCTAAATCTTTTAGTTTTTTATCGGCACCTTTCAATACTCTACCGGGTGCATTTACAATAGCATTTCTTGCATTTCCTAAAATATTACTTGCACTAAATCCGTAAACATTACCAATAAAAAGAGATGATAACTTATTTTTAACTAAATTAGCAGCTTGACTAGAAACATTTTGTGTAATATCATCTATTAGTGAACCAAAAATACCTTGCATTTCGGGTGGTTGAAATGCCAAATCGTTTAATCCGTCTTTACCTTTAAGAAAATCCATTTCTGCATTTAAGTAATCTTTTACTTTATAATATTTTTCTGTTTTACTTAAAGTTGCTAAAATCCTATAAATACTATCTTCTTCTATATTTTCATATGAAATCTTAATAGATTGACTTGCATTTTCATATGAAGAATTAGAAACTGTACCCAACATTGCTCCACTTTCATCGGGTAAAAATTCACAATGTGATAAATTGAATGTAATTTGTGTAGTATCAGTATAATCTTCTCCTAAAAATTCTGAATTTATTTTATACTTATTAGAATTGAATTCGGTAGGAACGCCCATTAAATTTTTAGGACTTTTTTTAAAATTTCTAATATCATAAACCTTTATTGTCATTTCAAATTTTCTAAGATTTTCAGGTAATATACATCTTCTATTTTTCCAATCATATGCAATTTTTCTATATAAATCCATTAATGCTGTTATTCTTAAATCAATGGATTCTAAACAAGAAATTGTTACTTCTTTTTTAAATTTTGGTTTGTTAAAATCTCTTGCCCAAGCATCCGACAAACCATCTATTGATTGAAAGTACCATGGAAATTCTGAATTTAATCTACTTAAAGTTTCTATAAAATCAACAAGCATTGTGACACGAGCAACATCTCCCATTTTTTTTAAGTAGTACAGTGCTGAATTCGGATTGTCTATATTACCGAAAAGTCCGGTTGAGTTCGTAACATTTAAAGTTTCTACATTTGAATCTTCTAAAAAACTTTCTAACCCTCCCGGTTTAATTAGATTTTTTAAATCTTTAAAATTTAGTGTTCCTGTGGCCGTTGCACTACCTATATTTATGAAAAAAAGTTTAAAACCTAAAGTAGTAGGGTCCTGAAACATAGATAAAAAATCATCGTTTCTTGCTTGTCTCCTAAAAACATTATTTTCGTTTTTAGGTAGTCTATCTGCAAATTTACTTGCGTCTTCTGTCAGTTCGTTCAATTTATCAGCCATTTCTAATTTTTATTTTTTGCAACTCCAGCACTATACGGCATTGGCCATTCTCTTCTTATCAAATTAACTGTTTGTGTAAAACCATTAGTTTTATCCCAATTAATAGAAAAATCACGAACAACATAAAATCCACTGATAAAACTATTTGCAATAAAGTTTTCAGGTCTATCGTATGTATCACTACCTTGTTCTGGTTGTGTATCTCTTTCTGCATCTCCGTATTTCATTCCAGCATTTGCTATCAATCCAACTTCTCTTTCGTAAATTGCAACCGGAATTCTTTTATACCTTGATATAGAACTAGATATATCTTGTAAAGTTATACTTAGTCCCATTTTATTTAATTCTTCGTTGTTTTGATAGTTCAAAATTTTAGCATAATGATAATTTGGATGTAAGTTTCCTTCATTTAAAGTACTAAATTGCCTACCTTGATATAAAAATTTATTTTGTAATTGATACGATTCATCTCCAGCTTTACCTTTTAAGATAACTAAATTATTTTCTGCACCATCCGTTGTTAAAGGGTCAACAAAGAAAGATTGAAATTCATAAGTATCCATATCTAAATATTGACTATACCTTTTATATCCATTTGTCATCCATATTTGACCTGAATTATTAAAAAGATTATAACTTTTTATATAGTTAGTTGTATTACTAAAATTATCGTGATTAGATAAAATAATTTTAGTATCATCTCCCTTAACACCTTCACTTTGTGAATCTTTATCTTCGGTTACGGATGATACTATATCGGCAATTCCATCTTCTAAAGTTTCATCCATAGAAAAAAGAGTATTTACATTTACAAGTGTAAGGTAATAATATAAGTCGATATAAGAGGTAAAAAAACTATTTTCATCTTTATATGAATAATCAACTGTTTTCATTATGAAATCTTTTATAGTATTGTTCGGATTAAAACGTGGCATTTTATCATTTGTAACCGTTTCGTTAGATGCAAAACCTAATTCGGTTTCATCACAAACTGATAATAAATGATTGTACGAAGTGTCTTCTAAAAAAGATAGTTGTTTTTCGCTGAATAAATTAGGTACTTTCATTATACCCGTTAAACTATAAATATTTTTATTTTTAGATGGTTGACCTTTTATAGAAAGAATATCAAAATTTATTCTTATTTTCTTTTTTGCATTATTGTTTCTACTTCTAATATACAATTCTATTAAATCACCATCTTTAGGAAAATCGTTTTGAAATTGTTTAGAAACGTCATTGAATGCTAAATCTATTGTAGGTACAAAATCTTTAGAATGAATTTTAAATTTGATAATGGTATTAGAATCCATTTCATACCCATTAATCTTTATATGAGGTGTACTATTCCCCATATATTTTTCTTTATTTGCGGTTGTTTGTCTTTCGTCTTCAAAGTTACCTACTTCTATTTGTTCTAAAACAACAGCCGGTTCTTTGATTGTCAATATGTCTGAGTTCTTGCTTCCTGTTACCATTATACACTAATACTGTTAGTTTCTTTATTTATATCAATATTAGATTCTCCTGGTTTAAGTTCATTAGGTTTTACGTTTACTTTCGAACCATTTTTAACACTACTACTAATTTTTGCAAGTGTTTCTAAGCGTTTAGTATCAACTTTACTTTTCTTAGTAGAATCAATATATTTTTGTTTAGATTCCTTAGATTCTTTATTTGGGTTTTTATAAAAATTCTTAGCATTATCTAATTCCGGAATAAGAATAATATCACCAGTTCTTACACTCAAAGGGTCTGATATTTCATTACATTTTAAAATTATATCAACGTAATCATCTGAATTATAAACGGCTAAAGATATTAAATCAACTCTACGGTCATATTCTTCCGAAACCTTTATCAATTTCTTTACAAGAAAATGTACGCTATTATATTCTGGAACAAACGTAGGTTCTGCAAAATCAACTATATTAGTTATTTCGTCTTTACTTATTTGTATTTTACTGTTTAAATTTTCCATTATGCTATTACTTTACCGGCATTAGGGCTTTGAAATCTACCACTTTTTACTAAAGAAACTGCAGCACTCTCGGCCTGATTTGCTATTTTAAGTGCAACATTATTTCCTTTTGTTCCGGAACTATTTCCATCCTTATTTCTATAATAAGATTTGTTTTCGAAATCGGCATTACTACCATAAAATCTACTACCTCCGAAATTGAACATTCTTTCTATTCCATATTTATCTCTAGGCATTGCATGTTTTAATTTAACTTCTAAATTTACATAACTAGGAACATCGTCTGCTGTAAATGGTCCTTCCATACTGAAAGATGCATCTTCCATAATTAAATTTCCATACATCATAGCTGGATTGAAAGGGTTTCCAACCGTTAAATGCCATTCTCCTGTTGGATTAGCTGTTAGTAACGAATGCAAAGAAAACATTTCTGGTCTACCTAATTTATCCATTCCCCCACCTAACATAGATGCAGCTGCATTTCCGGCTAATGTTTTTATACCTTTCATTATTCCACCTTCAAAAGGTTTAGATAATTTATCAGTAATATCTCCCATGAAAGATTTTAAGAACCCACTTACGTCGCCATTTTTTAGCATTTTAGAATCTCCTAGTGGTCCTGAATGTCCACCACCACCAGTAAATCTAACGGCTCCTCCCCAAAAAGGTGCTTTATTTGTAACCATATTCAACATGTTACCTATAATATCTAAAAATGCAACTTTTGTAGTTATACCATCGTAAGAACGAACAGCATATCTAAATTTTAAAGTTATGTCTTGTGTAAAGTTTATACCTTTATCTCTAGTCATTATTTTATCAATAACATCTATTGGCCCAAAAGTATAGTTTGCGGCATGAGATGAATACGGGTCAAAATTAGTTGCTGCTTCTCCTCTTAATTTTTCTTTTGCAAAACTGCCACTAGTATCTGCATATCCTAAAAAATCTAATTTACCGAATCCAGTTTTTGATTTATCCATTGTTTGAATTTCACTTTGAAATTCTTTCCAATTAAACCCAGCACTAAAAGAAAAAACACTATCAAATGCATTTGATTCCCCATCTATATAAGTCAATAACCTAGAAACATCTCTATTTGGATTTTGTAAATTATTAAGTAAGTTATCGTTACTTGGTTGTGGAAATCTTCTAAGTGTAATTAAGTGGTTATTAGGTACTTTTCCGTAATCATCTACAAATAAAAAGTCACCCCATTTATATTGCATTGCGTGATTTACTTGTGCTTCATTAAATGCCGAAACAATATTAGAACCTGATGGATTTCTATATCCTTTAGCAGTTTTTCCATTAAAATATCTACTTTCTTTTATGTTAAAAGAATCGGCTGATAATTTTGCTCCTTGTTCAAACATATCATTATAATGAATAACAGAAAGAGAGTGCAACATAGATTGCTTACCTTCTAATGCAGGAAAGTTTTTACTTGTCTTTTTGCCTTTTTCATCATACATCGGTCCTTCAGGTAGATTGATAGTATCTCCTTTAATTGAACTTTCAATATATTTCGTTGTTTCACTTTTTGGGGTTTCGCCAGCACTCATAAAAGACCTAAGATTTATATTATTTAATCTTTTTCTAAATTAGGTCAATCTCGATTTTCCTTTTCTCTATATAGGTCTCGATTCGTATAATACAAAACATTTTTCTTTCTACTTTTACTAAATTCGATTCTTCTTGCTGGTCTACCTAAGATATATTCATCAAAAAAATCATAAATAGTTTTGTTTGTTTTCTTATAATGTTCATATTCAGGGCCCATATCATCTATGATTTTTAATATCATAGGTTTATTTTCTTGAATAAATTTTTGTGTAGAATTTGTATATATTTTACTTGCACTTTGAACATTATGTTTCGAAACTACAATATCGTGCAATTGTTTTAAACACTTACAAGCCGACATAAAGTTTAATTTACTAAGATAAGTCATAGAATCGTAATGTCTATCAAAAACAAATGCTTCGTTTACCCAAAAAACAAATTTATCAGATTGATTTTTAAAGAATGTTTTGTATTTTCCGTAACTAAAATCTTTATTTTCAATTTCTTGTACCAATTCAGAATCAACAAACGAAAACATCTTAACTCCTTCGTTTAGTACAGAATCTTGAATATCGTGTGATTTGATTGCAGTTTTGAACCAATTGTTATGAAAGAAATCTTTAAGCATTTCTCTTTTTTCGAATGCATTTTTTATTCTAATAACGTATTCTAATGTATGGTCAGCATTTGTTTTGTGTCGTAGGATTTCACCAGAAAAGGCTTTTATAGTATCCGGATTGTTGTATGAAAAAAGTAAAAAATAAACCGTATCGTCTTTTTTGTAAACTTTATCTCTTAGAATATCTGAAGAATATATTCCTTGTTTACTTGGTTTATATTTTTTATCGTTGTTATTTGATTTAGGCATTCTGTATTTATTTCAGTAGGTTCATCTAAGTCGCATATCTGAATTTCCATTACAACTTGCAACTTTTTTCTATAACTTTCAATAGTTCCGATAAAGTTTTCAAGAATAACAGAATCTAAAGTATCTGTATAATAAAATATAGTATGATACTTTAGATTGTGTAAGTTTGTAATTGAATCATATAATTTATTGAATAGTTCACAACTTAGAACACTATTGTTTTTACTTTCACCGAATAATAAGTATTTTTCTTGTTGATTTAATATATCAACATAAGATACTGTAATACTACCCGGTTTCTTTTTAATAAAATCCTTGAATCCTGAATGTTCTTTTGTATGAATTATAAAAAAATTATTCATTATAAATCGTCTGGTGTAAAGTCTTCTTCCGATAATTCAGCATCAATATCTATTTCGGTTTCTGTATCTATCGAATGAATTTTTTGACTAGAAACGCCATTATTTTCTTTTAGTTGCTGTTGTAGATTTTCGTGTTGTTCTTTTCCTAATTCAGCCATTTGCTTTTTGATTTCTTGAAATTCTGCATTAGTCATCAATCCTTTTTTGACTTTTTTTCTTGCATTCTTTACAAATGATTTTCTTTGTTCTCTAGTGATTTGCATACTCTAAATTTTAATATATGATATTTACTACGTATTAATATAAGGTTCCAGGAAATGAATCTGATTTTGATGAATCGACATTTGAAAACTTTTCTTCTACTATTTTATCTATACAATTATTGATATGTTCTTCTGTAATTTGATTTCTTATATAGTCTCTGACTGAATCTAATAATTCACTACCATATAATTCTATCAACATTTTTAACTTGTCTTCTGAAATAAAATAGAAATCAATAGCAACATCTAATTGCATTTTAGAATCTCTTTTTGCTTTATCTAAAATATCAAATCCGAATTCATTTTTAGGTTCTACTTTTTGTACAACCGGGGGTGGTGTTGATAATTGATAAGGTGCATCTAGTAAACCACTATCGTCTGCTTGTTTACTAAGGTTTTGTTTTTCTACAGCTTTTTCATCGGCAATTCCGGAATGAACCATCATTTCATTAACAACATGTCCGTTGATTCTTCCTCCACCTACGAAATTTATCCAAACAAAATCACCAGCGGTTTCAATAGTATCTACAATTTCAATTTGACCTTCTTTATCGCCTTTTATCCATTGTAGTACTGTTAAAGGGCAAATATCTTCTAATTTTATCATTTTTAAAAATTTTATATATATTAATTAAATGTGAATTAAATGTGAAATATTTTATACTAACAAATTATTATTCGTCTTCTTGAAGAACCTCCACCACTTAGACCTTTTATTTCAACTCTATCTAAAGATACACTACCACTCGTAGATGTTGCTCTTAAACTTATTGTGCCAGCACTATGTCCAGCATCAGCACTAATTGCACCCGTTCCTACTTGTTTGTTAGTATTATGTGTAACAAATGTTCTGTTTGTTCCTTGTGGTATCTGTTGAGTTGATATAACATTAGCTGAACAGGATGTAGTCATAATCAACGAATCTTCCTCAACTACTATATTTTTAGTATTTGGTGTTGATGATGCACCACTTCTTTCGTATGCCCCAACCCCACCACAATCAGTAAAACTTCTTATGTGAATACTTATTGGATTCCATTGACTTCCAGTAAAACTTATTACACAGTTATTGTTTCCCGTTGGTGGGTCTACTAGATAGAAAAATCCCATTCTTTGAGAAAGACCACTTCTGTTTGTACTATGCAATTGTGTCATTGCAACTCCACCATAAGTAACACCGGAATAATTAACAGTATTTGCCATTGTTAATTGAACAACTAATAATCTATTACTTCCAGTATTTTGAGTATGTGCTTGTGTTTTTGAATTAGCTCCCGGTGTGGGATTTGCATTAGTCACATTTCCTTTAGTTGGTACCGCCATATTATAATTGGTTTAGGTTAGTTATATGAACAATATTTAATTCTTCTACGTTTTCTACTTCGGTTCTTGCCTCATTTACTGAATCAATATCATTAAAAAATGTACTTATTGATACTTCTCCTAGTTCTAATTTGGTTCTGTTTTCTCCTAAAAAAACTCCTAAAGTTATATCATATTGTTCATTTATTTCGTTTGTTATATTAACATCTTCGGTATATCCGACATCGGTATATTTAAGAGAATCGGTTCCTTCCAATTCTATTTTGCTGATTATATAATATTTCATTTTGTGTCGATTATTATTTTAAATTAATCTAAATAAGTTACTTCAACACTACCGACACTAGGAAAAAATTCTTCAATGATTTGTTTACCGTAATTGCTCATTGTGTAATGAAGAGCACTTAGTCCAGTTTTTTCACCATCAGAATATGTATATTTGTCAGACCCATCTTCGTTTTCCATTTCAAAGTCTTGTCCCATAATATTCTTTTCTGAATCTGCAATTTTTAATTGAACAGTGTTATTAGAATCCCATTCGTTAGCTTCTCCGTAACACCAATTAAAAGGTACATTAAAATTTTGAATTGTTTCTCTTCCTGTTCCTATGTTTCCGGGACAAGAAATTTTTCTTATTCCGGCTGCGTAAATATTAAGACCTCCGGCCTCAATTTCACAATCTTCTGTTAAAGTTATAGTTATCATATCTAATTTATCTTATTTACTAATCTTCTGTATATCTTATGTCAATACTTAAATAAACACTTGTTCCACTTGCGGCACTTGTTTCTATCCAAACCCAACTATTTGCTGGAATAGTAGCATCGTCTAATGAAGCAGTGTCTCCTGTTGTTGTACTTGTTGTTGCAGCACTTGTTGTTAAAGCATTTCCGGCATTACTTCTGTCAGTATGATGTTTTAATTGATAAGTTGTACTTGGAGAACTTCCAGTTGAACATGCAATTACTTCTTGTACTGTTATAGCAACATCCGTTCTAAAAACTGTAATATCATCAGAAGCTGTTGGTTCTTGTAAAGTAAATGTTTTACTTAAAGAAACTGGGGCTCCTGTTCCTGGGTCTCCTTTATCTCCTTTAATACCTGAAGCCTTAGATATTCTCATACCTTGTGTAAAGTTCCAAGTACCATTTCCTAAAATAGTTGTTGTTGCTTGATAAGATTGTAATTTGATTTCAACTTCATCACCTACTACTAAATCAAGTGAAATAGTTCCAGCTACTCCGTCAAAACCTGAATCATCAACAGCATCTGTCATAGCAAAAGCACCATTTGGTGTTTTTATACTTCCATTAACAAATGCTTGTAAATTATAATATGCAGCAGTACTATTTTGACTAAATAAATTAACTTCAAATTGATAAGTTCCATTACCACTTGTTGAACTAACAACAAACTTTTTATTTGTATTATCCCAATCACCGTTCTTATCTATAGCTCCTGTTACAGTATCATCAAAATTAATAATAGTTGCTCCTGCAGCCACGGTAATAGCTTGGTTGGTATTTGCCATTCCTAAGTCAACAAGTAACCCACCACCTACGGCTGGTGTTTCTGATATGTTTACATATTTCAATCCTGTTGCTTCCGTAGTATCAACTACTAAAGCTTGACCATTAGTTCCAAGAGGTAATCTTGTATCGGCAGTATCATATGTATATAAATCTCCTTTTGTTGTTAATGGACTTGAACTACCAGCTGCTCCCCAAGAAAGAACTCCTGAACCATCAGTTTTCAAAAATTGTCCGTTAGAACCGGTATCGTTTGGAAATGTTAAAGTATAACTTGCGGCTGCAGAATGTGGTGGTGATTTAAGTTTTATACCGTGATTATTATTCCAACAATTTAGCTGAATATAACCATCTTGTGATGAACCATCTCCTTTTGCAATAAAAGCTGCAATAGAACTTGTAGATTCACTAGTAGTATTTCCAGCTACTACAATTCCACCAGTATTAACGGTTAATTTTGTAGTTACTGTTCCACTATTTGCAACTCTTAATTCCATTCGCCCTGTTTCACTACCAGCTGTATTACTTTCAATTATTGATACAAATCTCCCATAAGTTGTCTGAGCACTATTTGAGTTATGCATATCAATATTGAAGCCTGCTCCGTAGCCAGATGGGTTTGCTGGTCTGCAAAATGTAAAAGTAGCTGGTGTATTAGAATCACCTACGATATTAACATTTTGACCTACTAGTACATCTCCGTTATTTCTAAAATCCCATTTAGAATCATTATTTGAATCAATAAACTTAAACCCACTTGTACTTGCTGAATTGTCAGAACCTTTAATAAGAGTGTTACCTTGTAATGATATGTTTTCACTTCCTATTTGTGAATCACTACCAACTACAAAAAAATCACTTCCAATTCCATTAATATAAAAGCCTGTAAATGATAAAGGATTGCTTGAATCAAAATTAAAACAATGTTCAATGTTACCGCCTCTGTACCAACGATTAAATGAATACGATGATGTCGATTGATTTCGGTACGCATAAGAACTTGTGCTTTCGCCGATAGTTACTATTCCTTTTCCTATAAATCCACCGCCATTATTTCCACCGGTATCAAAGCAAACTTCACTTGTTGAACCCGATTTGTAAACTTTAAATGCACTTGCATTTAATCGCCCCATTAGTTCAATTTGCCCGTAAGTTCCAATTTTAAAAAACGGTAAATTACCACCTGCGGTATATCCAATTACTTTAAATATATCTGTTGAACTAAAATCGCTTCTATTTAACCTTATTTGTCCACCGGTATCAGTGTCAAAAGTTAATGTATTAGCATCTAAATCAACAGTTCTTGCGCCTGATAAAGTACCGTCCGCGGTATAAATACTAGAACCTCCACCACCGGCTTCATTCCATACGGCTGCTCCGGCTGTTGCATCAACACAATTATATGCTTTATCATTTGTAACATCTATCCATTTTGAACCTACTTGATAACCAGCAGAACTATCATCATTTACAGTCGGTGCTGCAGTTGCATCGAATTTATTTCCTAGTATCTTTAAAAGATTTATATTTGGTGTAGCACTCATATATTATTTAATTATTTTCTTCTTGTGATTCTAACCATTCTGTGTATTCCGTAGGTGGTTCATCACTCCAAAACCAACCTTTATGTTCAATCTTATTATCTACTGATAATGTAACACCGTCAGGAAATGATATTTTATTTCCTGATTGCCATTCGTTAACTTCTTCTTCGTATTTATAAAACATAATCTTTTAAATTTTTAACTTGATACTGTCCAACCTTTGTTTGTAGCAATTAACAAATCACTTGCCGTTAATAAGTTTGATTCAGGATTTGCTGCAACATAGATAGTCCTACCGTCTGCATTAGTTGCTAAGTTATTAAATATATCAACTATTGCACTTCTACTTAAACCGCAATTAGCATAACTAACTTGAGATTTATGAGTTGTTATTAATGACTCTTTTAAACCATGAGCTTGATAAGCCATTCTATAAGAGTTTGGATATGCAACTATTGAACTTAAATCATAAGCCGGAATACTTATTAAACTATAGCACGATAAGTACATTTCCCTAACAGTAGTCAATGCTCCACTTAAAGGAAGTGCTTCTTGTAATAAATAACAACTCTGAAAAGTCCTCTGACAAGCAGTTATGCTATTAGTGTTATTAATAGTCGGAAGTGTAACCATTAGCCTATTACCAGCAAATGTTGCTTGAAGATTTGTAATGTTTGTAAAATCTAATGTAGGGTATTTTTCTAGTCTATTGCAACCATTAAACAGCTCAATTACATTTGTTGCTGAAGATGTAATATCTAACCAACTTGCATCCGTTATAGCCTTATTACCTTCAAACATAGATTCGAAGTTTGCTCCATTTGAGGTGTCTGTCCAACTTAAATCTAAATCAAATTTTAAGTAAGAATAACAATTCCTAAAGTTAGATACATTTGAAGTATCAAATGGTTTTATATGAGTTAATGAATAACAATGACCAAAAACATAGCCAATATTTGTAAGTTGCCCTACTGGTATGTTGTGGAATTTTACCGTTTGTAACGAAAAGGCTTGATAAAACATTTGGTCTATATTAGTAGCACTATCCAACGAAAAGTTAAACTCTCTGATACTTGTAGCTGAAAATGCTGCGTAAAAGTTTGTTACGTGGTTTAAGTTTGTAAATGGGACTTCCTGTAAGTTAGAACAACTTTTAAAGGTATATTGTAAACTCGTTACCGTACTTGGCAATGTCATTTTCGGTACTTTGTAAAGATTAGCACAATTATTAAACATGTATGTGATATCTGTAGCGCTAGATAAGTCGAATTGAGGAACTTCTATCAAGTTAGTACAACCATTAAACAAATTAGTGAGGTTTTGAATATTTGAAGTATCAAAAGAACCAACCTTAACTAAAGATGAGCAAGTGTTAAACATATGACTTACATTTGTTACATTATTTGTACCAATGTATTCAAACTCTTTAAGTCCTTTATAAAAACGTAAGGCACTTGATATATCTGTAAAATTAGTTCCAGCCATTTTAACTCTACAAACACCATGATTTACACTTCCATTATATGTTGTTCCAGTTGGAACATAAGGTGAAGTGTTTAAACTCCAAATAGTTAATTGTGAACCTGATTGAGCTGTAATAGTAACTACTACTTGTCTGAATCCTTGACTTGTTAATGAACTTGAAGGAGCATTTGCCCATAAAAATTCATGGTCTGCTTCTGTACCTGAAGAATGGTTTGTATTTGCTGTACCATCTCCCCAATCTACCGTATAATCACCAGCAAATTTTAATTGCATATAGTCCCCACCCTTTTCACCAACATTAACAAGTAGATATACTTTCTCATCTCCTTGAGATAATGCTGGTAAATCTGTCCAATCGCTTGGTCGTGTATATGTTGACCTATCAACTATACTCGGTGTTGATGTTATTCTTCCTTTATTTAATATAACAGCCATAGTTTTATCTTATTTATTATCCTCTAATTAATCTTATCCAAACATTATCATCTACCGCTGTAAACCAATAATTTCCATTGTAATGTGCTTGTCCTTGAAAAGTTCCAGATATTGAAGCTCCTGTATAGTTTCCGTTTACATCCCAATTAGTAGTTGTTTCTAATAAAGTTCTTGCTGTTCCTGCTGGTATATATGCTTCAACCATAGGAATTTCTCCTACCGTTCCAGCACCAGTTTGATTACCTAACATACAAGCTTGAGTTGTATCTTGCATTTTATCGTAAGTAACTTTATCAGTTCCAATAGTAACTACTCCTGTATTACTTATTGTAGTATCTCCACTCATTGCTACTGAAGTAGCAGCATTTGAAGCATCACCTACATATATTTGTCCATTATTTAAAGTTGGTGTACTACTACCACCTGATATATCGGTTCTATATTTGAATTCTCCTGTTGATGAATCAACAACCAAAACTCTTGAATCAGTTGTTGCACCAGCCGGAACATTTGATGCCCAATAGTTACCATTTGTTTTAACTTGTGCATTTGCTGTTGCCCCAGTAAATTGTGCAATATTACTAATTGCACCTGATGCCCCAACCATAGTAAATTGTATTTGGTCAGATGCACTTCTAGCTTTTAAACTAACATTATTATCAGTCAACTGAAACGATGCAGAAATTCCACTATAATATCCAGCAGAACCTAATTCTGGTTTTACTGTTGCACTTACATACAAAGAATCTACACTAATTGATGTTCTTTCATTAGCAAATGATGAACTATTTGAATGTGTATATTGAGTTAACTTGATTCCCGCTGTTGCATCGTAAGTTATTTCACCTTTTCTTGAAATGCCACTTTGACCATATATACCAAACGAACCTACACCAGAAAGTAAATTATTTAACATTAATTTACTAAATAGATATTGAGATTCTGTGTTTACTAATTTAATTCCGGCACCACCAGTTCCTCCCGGTCTAGTCATTTCAATTCTTCTATAATTATTTGTTGAATTATAGTATTGCCATCTTGTTCTTTCTTGTGCTTCTAAACCGTCTTGGTCATAAGTACCCAAATCAAATTCTCTTAATCCCGCTATTCCACCACCGGCTACACTAGAAAGGTCTGCATTATAATTCGAAAGATAAGGTCCACGATTTATATCAGTATGTGTCGGAGGTGATGTATTTTTGAAATTTGTACCTAAATAAATTCTTTTTTGAACACCTAAATTGTCTTGTGAATATGCATCTAAAGTAAAATGATTTCCTGTTACTCCGTTTATGTTTGTTTCAAATCCAGTTTTAAAATATCCATTAGCCGTTGCACCGGTTACTCCCGTTGCACCAACTACACTTATTGGTCCACCTTTAATTTGAATTCTATTAGGATTCGGTCCCGTTGCTCCGGAAATATTTGGGTCGTTAACAAAAATTGTTGAAGAACCAGCACTTGCTCCGGTTGCACCTTGAAAAGTTTGATTTACGACATTTTGCCAATTTTGAACACCTCCAGTTGCTCCGGTTACACCTTGAATTCCTTGTGAACCAGTTACTCCTGTTGAACCTATTGGTCCCGTAACTCCTATTAATCCTTGTGCTCCTGTTACTCCTATTGGCCCTGTTACACCAGTAAGACCGGTTGAACCTATTGGTCCTTGTAATCCTTGAATACCTTGTGCTCCAGTTGCACCAATTGAACCTACACTTCCTGTTGCCCCAGTTGAACCCTGTGGTCCTGTTGCACCTTTTTCTGAAATTGGAATCGGTGTTCCTATTCTTGATGGTGCCAAAGTACTATCAAAACTAAGAGTTAAGTTAACACTATTAGTGTCTGTTGTTACAGCATAAATATCTACATATAATCTATCGGTAGTAGATACTGCATAATCTAATGGATGTACAAGTTCTGCTGTTGTTTGTTGCGGAACAGTTGTGCCCGTTATAAAAGAACTATTTCCAGTTGCAATAATAGTTTTTGCCAATGCAGCTGTTATAATTCCTACTTCTATTTTAAAATTGTTTACCACTGCCGCATTACTTGTTTTACCAAATAATAATGCTTTAAAAATTCCAGATTGTAAAGTTGTTAAATTCAAATCACCGAATGATTTTGCATAAGCAAAACTTTTAATTAGAACTGGACTTAATGCAGCCGTTGTTGCAACCGTTATATCGGTAGTCGTTGCGGTTGAAGGATAATCTTCAAGTATATCAAAATAACCTGAAATTCCATTTGTTGATGTAATATCAAAATAATTTATACTCAATGATGATACGGGTCCTGTTGGTCCTGTTACTCCTGTTGGTCCTATCGGTCCTGTTGCTCCAATTCCACCATTTAAACCGTTTGCTCCTGTTGCTCCTGTTGCTCCTGTTGGTCCTACAACCGTAGAATCTGCTCCCGTTGGTCCTGTTGCTCCATCATTTCCTGGCAATCCATCGGCTCCTGTCGGTCCAATTGGCCCTTGTGCTCCTGTTGCTCCAACTCCAGGTCCTGTTGCACCTTGAATTCCTTGTTGTCCGGTTGACCCAGTTGCACCAGTGACTCCGGTTGCACCTTGTGGTCCTGTTGGACCTTGTAAAGAAGATGCATTTAATATCCAATCATTGTCAGCAGTTGTATTTGCACTTGGTGATAAATAAACCGGTGATGTTATAGTCATTTGTCCAGAAACCTCATCGTAATTTACAATTTTTGAAATTTGATATTGTGAAGTTGCTGATGTTTTTGCAATGTGTATATATCCATCTGGCATAAATGCCAATGTTTTATTATCTGCACTTATGTTTGGTCTTACTGTTATAATTATACTTCCGGTATTGTTTAATGCAAATGCTGTTGTACTAAAACCTCTCAATCCTTTTCCATCCGAACCTTGAATTCCTTGTATTCCTTGTGGTCCTTGAACAGTTGATGTTGCTCCGGTTGCACCTTGTGCTCCAGTTGCTCCAGTTGCTCCGGTCACACCAAATCCAGTTGCCCCAGTTGCACCTTGTGGACCTTGAACCGTTGATGCCGGTCCTTGAATACCTTGAATACCTTGAATACCTTGTGACCCTGTTGCACCAGTTGTTCCTGTTGCACCAGCAATCGTTGAGGTTGCTCCGGTTACACCAATCGGACCCGTTGTTCCTGTTGCACCTTGAATTCCTGTTGCTCCGGTTGCCCCTTGAACTCCTGGAACTCCTGAACCTCCAACACCAATTTTATCCCATTGAAGAGGGTTAAAAGTAGTTGATTGATGGTCATTTTTTGATTTGTAGAAATATGGTCCATTTCCGTCATCATATAATACAACCATATCTTGAGTATATGATGTACCTGATTTCCATTCGTTTGAATAACGAAAATTATTATCTAATTCGGTTTGTGTTAGTGGTCTATTCTTATCACCTCTAAAATTAATTTTATCGGACATATTTCAATTATAATTTTTTATAAGTCATTCTCTATCGAATCCGTTATTCTTGGTACACTATCAACATAATTTGAATCAACATAACAAGCATCAACATATGTACTAAGTCTTGTATTTGCTAATATCACATTTCTATCAAAATTAGATAACAAAGATTCTTCTAAGTACTTTATATATTTACTTTTATCAGAATCATAGAATTCGTTTCTATTGTAGTCAAATTTAGTTTTGTTTCTTTTGATAGGTTTTCTACTAGTTATATTGTAATAAAAATATTCTGAAAGGTAATTAGTAACACTATTTTCAAATTTAATATTTTCTATAAAACAATAATCACCAACGACACAATATCTATTAGGTTTTAAATTGTCTAAATTTGTTTTGTTATCTAGATATAAATCGTTAAGTGTTTTATATTTTTTGAAATAAGTTCCATTTCTTAACTTTTTAACAACTTTTAGATTGATATCTTTACAAATAAATCCATCTTTTTCTAAATTTATCAAAAAGTTGTAAATATTTTCTATTAGAGTTATATCTTGCACATGAAAACTTTTTTATTATTTAATCAAAAAGAAAAACCCTAGAGAATATCTAGGGTTTTTAAAAAACATTATTTTGTTATCATTGAATTATAGTTTGAAATTTCTTTTCTAATAGATTTGTTTCTATTTCATCTATTGCATATATACTACCTTTATCTTCTAATAGCATCCACGTTACTTTGTTTTCTCCATCAATAGATTTTTCTACCAATCTTATATAAGAATTACCTTCATCAAATATAGTATATCTTGTTATGTGTTCTGAGTTTTTTAGTATCATATCCAATCTAACTTTTTTTTGAATTCTCTTATTTTATTTGCGTCTAGTGACATAGAACTATCAAATATTCTTTCTTTATGTACGTTTCCTGAAACATTTTGGTCATGAAAAATATAAACATATAATTCAGGGTCAAAATAACTTAATAATTTATGTTCGTTGTATAATCTTTCTAAAACAGGGGTATCTTCTCCTTTTGACTTGTTTACATATTTAGGCATTGAATTCTTTTTACACAATAAAGAACCTTCCCAACCCATTTCTTGTCTTTCGAATGTCAATTTCAATTCTTGATATTTATTAGAATAAATTAGAATAGAACGCAAAGTGCAAGCATCAATTTTTTCTTTCAAACAAAACTTTAATTGATTTTTTATTCTTTTTTCATCATAATAATCATCATCATCCCAAATACAAATCCAATCACCTTGTGATTTTGAAATTGCAAAGTTTCTGATTGCGCCTAAATATAATCCTTCTTGTTCAACGAATTTATAAAAATAAATATTATTGTCAATAAAAGAATTTCTATTTTCTTTCAAATAAGATTCAGTTTCCTTATCACTACTATAATAAACAATAATTAACTCTTTATCTTTGTGTGTTTGTTCATTAAAATATTTGATACACTTTTTTAAGTGAGGTACCCTATTTCTTGTAACTGTTATGCAACTAACTTTATTCATATTGAACTAAAATCTGTTTTATCTAAATTGTTTTCTGTTTTATATGCATTCCAATAGTGAATGCAAAAGGATTCGGTTGGAATTTCATCTGGTATTCTGAATGTTCCTTTAAATGGATGATATGGGGCTGTTTCTAACGGTTCCAGTAATTTATAATTATTATTTTCTTGTTTAAATGAACCATCTTTAGAATTTTTAACCGAATATTTACCAAAGGTTTTAATAATAGACAATTCTAACGGTTCAGGTGCAACCCATTTTTTCCAAATAAATTCATTGTCGTTGTAGTTTTTATAAAATTCGATTAGGTTTTTCATAAATCTATTTCCTTTAGATGACATCATAAAATAGTTGGAAAGTTTAAATTCAGAAACTTTAGGTAGAACTAAATTTTTACTAAAATATTCAATAGGAATTTTTTTAATTGGTAAAACATCAGTATCTATGTAAATACCACCATACTTATATAAAACATTTGTTCTTATCCAATCAGAATAGTATGCATATTCTTTTAAGTCTAAAACAGTTTTAGAAAACTTATTTTCCCCAAATTCATTAGACGTCCATAATTTATATTCAAAGTCTGGATATAGTTCTTTCCACTTTTCTATCCATTCTAATTGATGGTCTGGAATAGGTTTATCACCTATCCAGACCTGATGTATAATTTTTGGTATCATTAAAATAACTTTTTATAATCATTAAAATCTGCTTTTCCTATATTGTTATTGATTGAACCTATTACATACGAACTAATTTCAGTTTCTTGCGGTGCAACTTGAATTGCTTTTGAATCTGTCCAATTCTTAATCCACGGAATAGGATTCTTTGTTCTTTCAAAGATTGGTTCTAAACCGATTATTTTCATTCTTTGATTAGTCAAGAACATCATATACTTTTTAAGAATTTCAGAATTCAATCCTATCATTTCACCATCTTTGAATAAGTAATTTGCCCATTCGATTTCTTCTTGTGCTGCATCTTTATACATTTGTATAACAGTTTCTTCACATTCTTCTACTATATGTTGAAATCCTTCACTTGGTTCGTTTCTTAACTTTTTAATGACAGATTGAGTAAATCCTAAATGTAGATTTTCATCTCTTTGAATTAATTGAATAATCTTAGCATTCCCTTCCATCAATTTTCTTTCTGCAAATCCATATGCACAAGCAAAAGAAACATAAAATCTAATTCCTTCTAAAATATTTATTGATACTAATGTTAGATAAAATTGTTTTTTGATTTCATCTTCTGTTGCATCTTTGTCTGCAGTTTTTTCTATCAATTCATCGTAGTACTTAGTTACGGAAGATGCTCTTTTTAAAATTTCTTCATCATTCAATATTTCATCAAATACTTCACTTGGTTTGCTGAAAAGATTCATAATAATCCAACTGTAACTATAACTATGAATTGTTTCTTGAAATTCCCATGCTTTACCGAATGCTTCTATTTCTGGATTAGATGCATAATCAATAATATTGTGAATACCTCTACCTTGTACAGAATCTAAAAGAATTTGATATGAAAGATTTTTAACAAATATATGTTTCTGAGCATCTGACATTTTATTCCAATCAGAAGTTTCGTTATCTAAGGAAACCTCTTCCGGTCTCCAAAAGAAACTTAATTGTTGTTTAAAAAATTCAAGATTAGATTTGTATCTTGTTTTATCATATCTTTGTAAATTCAATCCTTTTCCAAAAAACATAGGTTCTTTAGTATGGTCAATGTTAAGTTTGTTAATAACTGATTTTACGTATTCTTTTGTGTCTTCTATCATAGTAATTTATTTCTTTAGTAATTAAATGTTTTTGTATTTGTAAATATTTTATAATTTGAATAATTATTTTATGGTGTTTCTATTTTTATTATATCTGAACATAGAACGTGTTTGGCGTCACCACTTGTTAATTTTATTAGGTAATAATCTACACTGTATTTTGTTTTTACTGATTTTAGACCTCCTATGTCGTTTATTGCAATTTCTCTAAAAGATGAAACTGTTCCTGTATATTTTTCAACGATTTCACCTTCTATAATAATTTCGGATGTTCCTAATCTATCGTATATTGTTAATTTCTTTGTAGTTCCTACCATAATATATTTAATGTAAAAAAAAGAGAACCGTAGCGACACTGTTCTCTTTAAACACCTACCGAAGCAAGTAACTTTTACGGTCCTAAACGTAAAAATATTTTAATCTTATTCTATTGTACCAGATAACTGAATACTAGATTTTAATTTTTTCCAATTCGTTATATCATTAGACATAACCGGTTTACCACCTTTATCAACATTTACAGCAATAGTTACATGTGGTATATCTTTGTCAGAATAATAACCTTCAACTTTTACAGCAATTGCCATATCCGATATTCCGATTTCTGTTGCTTTGATAACTTTAGTTTTACCAATATCACCTTGTAGGTTTTGGGGCAAACCTTTATTTAAACTTATGGTCATATGGTGTGCAAATATTTTCCAGTCTTTTGGAATATATTCTTTTGTTTCTTTTATCAATTTTTCGTGTGAATCTTTGTCTAATGTTAGACCAACAAATCGAGTACCTTTTTTCTCATTCAAAAATTCGTTTAGTCTTTTCATATTACATTTCAAGTGTTGTCAGTAATCTAAAAAGTTCATCTATATCTTTTGATTCTATTGCTTTTTTTAGTTTCATTTTATATGGATGAGACTTTGTAGTTTGACTTTTTTTTCTATTGATTCTATCAATTTTAGATTGTGCTAGTACAATAAGAGTGCTTATATCTAGTTTTGATGTTGTTTGTTCATTCAAAAATTCATTTATTCTTTTCATAACTTATTTATTTTTCACAATCTTCGCAAGCTTCACAGTCACAATCACAATCAACAGTTTTAAAACTACTAATTAATCTTTGAACACCAAATCCAAGTGCAATTCCAAAAGGAAACCAATTTCCATAAAATGCAAATCCAGCCGCAACTGCAAATGCAAAAATCGAGTTGAACCAACCCGAATTAACTACTTTTTTAATCTTATTCATATCTATTATTTATTTTTAAAGAATTTTTCATAGGTAGATTTAACAAATTCTTCATATACATCTTCAAACATATATTCATCATATCCTCTATTATTAAAATCATCTGAAGTTAAATTAAATCTATTAGGTGTAATTTCACCAGCATCATCTGATATCCATTGTTTAATATCCTCTTCTGATATATTTTCTTCACCCTTGTCATCTATTGCTTCTTTTACCCACTTTACGATTTGTGATTGTTTAGAGTATAAAAATTTTTTTAATTCTTTCGGTGTTCCGATATCTCTTTTTTTCCCTTCGTTTACAAATTCATTTAAGTTTTTCATATACTATTTAACTATCTCATTATACATTTGAGTTGCCAATTGAGCAATTTCTGATTTAAAGGCCACTTTCATATCTTGAGGTAAATGACCGGCAAATTTCTCAACAACACTGTGAGCTTTGATTCCCATAATTATACCTTCTGCTTTTTCCTTTGATTCGGAAACTGCAATTCCAACATAACCTTTCTTTACTAAACTTTGAATTTTAGTTTTAGTTCCTTTAACTGCAAAGAAATCTCCATCTTTTGATAATACACAATATGCCATAGTAGTAAGTTTTAAGTTTAGTTATTTTTTAAGTTTTTGATAGTAAAGTTTCAAGTTTAGGTAGCGTTCTCCTTCTTTGTAATGCCAGGATTCTTTGACCCAGTTTTCTTTTTCTAATGGGTCATAACCTATGATAAATTTGTAATCTTTTTCACTTACAAATTCTTTAGTATTAACTAAATTTTCATACCTTTGATATTCTTTTAAGTTTTCGTAATCTAGTTCTGTCATTTTGTAGTATTAAAGTTAAACAATAAGTTGATAACCTCATCAACAATTACAATGTACGAATATTATTTGACATTTGCAACTTTTAGAGCAATTATCTTTAATCTATTTTTACTACTTTTTCGCCTTGCAAAAAGTTGTTTTTTATTCCTTTAGTACATTTTTTATAAATCTTAATATCCTTAACAAGTAAAATTTCTATATTTCTTTCTTTAATTATATCCTTATCTTTGTTTTCATAATAAACATTTATGTCATCACAGAAATCAATTCTATTGAAAAATTTATTTTTATCCGATACCCATCCTACTCTTGCTTCTTTGTAAAAGAATCCTTTTCCTTCTAAAACCAAGTCCATTATGCTTTTGTTATCATATTCTGAAGCATTACTAACACTTGGCCATATTCCGGTATATCCATTTGTAGCACCGTTAGATTCAAATTGGAAAAAACTTGCATCAATGTAATAGTTAACTCTTTTATGAGTAGGTTTTACAACTTCTGCTTTAGTAAAAGAATATTTTACTTGATTGTAATGTTTACTTTTTAACCAGGCATTAAGTTTATCGTAGTGTTTTTTTGTTGCTGTTTCTATGTTTTTTTGTATAGAATGGTCTTTATTAAGTTCTACCCAGATTTTAGGAATCCAAGTGTTCAACTTTACTATCACTTCTTTTACACCTTTATATGTATCGAACTCTATCAAAAAAGCTTTTTCTGTTTCTCTAATAACTGTATAATCCATATATCTTGTTTTTATCTTTGTTGATAACCTCACCAACAATTACAATATACGCATAAATATTGACAATTGCAACTTTTTAGGCATAAGAAAACCGATAAATCAAAGAAATATCGGTTCTCATTTTAACTTTTTTAAGTTACATTTTTTTAATGTTCTTGATAGATTGTGTTGCCCACTTTTGAACCTTTATATTCAAGTCATCGAATGATTCACCAAAAGGATAATCTTTTTCTATTGTATCTTCATATGGACTATCACCATAAGCATCTGTGATATCAATTGCAAGGTCTTTGAAAGCTTTTGCCAAGTTACCTATAAGTTTGATAGCTTCAGCAGCTTCTTTTGATGCTTCGTTTAGTTTTCCTTCGTTTATTTCCTTTATCGTTTTCATTTTTGATATTTATTTTATTTAATCAGCATAATTTGTTTGGGTTCAAACGCAACATACTCTGCTTTATACATTTGTTTTCCTACTTGAATACCATCGAAACCTTTTCCTTTTACCATATTTGTCCACTTTTCAAGTTCTTTATCCGTTTGTCTGCCAGGTAGTTGTCTACTGAACCAATCACTATCTCTTATTAGTGGATTTTGTATTGATAGATAACAACTAAGAACAACTGGTTTTCCTTTTCCTTGTATTTCTACAGATTGTTTTGCGTATTCCAATGCAAGTAGTCTATCAGGTGTAAAATAGAAACCTTTACCATACATTCCCCAATCAGTTTTTCCAAAATCATTATAACTGAAAGTATTAAAATGTACATTTGTTCCGTGATATACAATCAACGGTTTACCATCGTGGTCTAGCACTTTAGAATCCTTGAACCATTCGAAAAAAGTTTTATCTAATTTTGAACCCTCGTTTAGATATTCGTCTAATCCTCTCATTCATTACTTTAATTTATTTAATCAAGACTATATAAATCTTTAATTTTCTTATGTTTAAATTTAGCACCTAAGTCTGTTTGCATAGATGGTTTATAAGTTGCATCTTTGTGATAGTCTTTAAGGTATTGCATCATTCTTGAACCGAAACCTTTTCTTCTATATTTAGGAACAACAACAATATCACTTACGGTCAATTCTTTTTCAAAAATAACATACTCTACCATACCTACAATATCTCCGTTAATATACATACCTAACTCATAGTTATTTTGACCTCCGTAAGAATCTAAATGTTCAACTCTGTATTCAATCTTAGGTTTAGATTCGTTTAAATATTCTTCTAATCCTTTCATTCGTTACTTTAATTTTCTGTAAACTACATCAGCTTCACCGTACTTTGCTCTGAAAGAACCGTCTTCATCATACTGTGGGTCAAATTTATCCCTGTCGTATTCAACGAAACCTAAACTAGAATAAAAATTATCTAAATAACCAGAAAAATGGTCTAAGTAAACACCTCCGTTTTTTATTGCAGCTTTCATTAAATCTTTTCCTATACCTTTAACATTAGGTTCATTATTGTGAACAGCAACAATTTCTTGATGTTTGCCATCTTTCTTTTTTAATGCAAATCCAATGTTGTATCCTTTAAGCTTAAAAAGTTTCATTTTCTTTAACTCTTTAGTATCATAATCGGTTAACATTTCTTGATGTTTAGATTTACTTAAAGATTTTTTAAATTCTGCGGGATTAGTATCAAATTCATCGTTTTGAATTAATTCTAAAACTTCTGGGTCTGCCTTACCTTCATCTAAACTAAAAAAGCTTTCCATAATTGTATGAAGAGCCATTTTATTTTTGTATTCGTTGTATTCTTTTAATTCGTTTATTGTTTTCATTAATCAAATATTTTTTTCATTACATTATTTAATTCTAACAATTTCTTGTAATCAACTTTGTCATTTTCGATAAACAATTTTCTATTAACTTCAATCATTATACTATGAACATTTTTATCTTTTTTATAACATTTCAAAGGTACAATAGTTCCACCATAAGGATTGTTTATTTTAACATTATATCCTAAATTTTCAAAATATATCCTTACTTGGTCAGATAACCATTTTGGTGTATGAAAATCATCTGTACCTAAACAAATATCTGGTCTATTAGGTTCTTTAATCAAATCGGTTTCAAATGGGGTATCACTAAAAGAATGACAATCAATTATAGTTGCAA
>MDSX01023592.1_pt1 | contig 27318 bp, 30 predicted proteins | sample 811141 | NCBI WGS metagenome assembly MDSX01 (sample SAMN05326642, study PRJNA326480) | marine metagenome | isolation source: seawater | place: Atlantic Ocean: South East | collected 2010
AGCGAAGACAGCGAAGACAGCGAAGACAGCGAAGAAAAAGAGAACGAAGAAAAAACTGACCAAAGTGAAGACGGCGAATGCGAAGTACGGATACCCCCAGGAATATGGAAAAAATGACCTTAAAGTAGTACCGAAAGCTTTATCTAGAATAACAAAACCAGTTGCAGTTGAGATACGTAAAGAATTTCAAAAATTTGCATATAATTTAGCAGATAAATATGGAATCGACGTTAGTTTTCCGAGACCGAGTGGCTTTAAAAAAAAGAAATTAAATTATGGGCCTGTAAACATTTTTTCAGCCATTATCTCAATCAAACCTGAGCTTAGAAACTTGGACGACCCTGCTGAAGAAGATTCTACGTGCCAAACAGAACCAACGGCACCCACGGGCAAGCTCTTCTGGCCTGTAGAAGACCAGGGGCCAGTTTGATGCCTTTCCCACCCGCGCGCTTAAAAGCACATTCCCATTCCCCAGTATAACCATATATTCTAATAAATTATGTCAAACTTTTTGCATATTAAATATAACTGTGGAACGTTTCCCCCACGATGGAGCCGTAAACTGCGTCGCGGCCGAGGCGTCTGTAGGATGCGCGCCGGTGTGCCACCAGTGGTGCGGCGGCGCGGCGCGGAACATTTCTTCGGTGGCGCGGGCGCATGTTATATGGTGTTCAATATCCACTGTGGCCGGATGTGCTTCTCCGAGCACGCGCCGCGCGATCCGTCCCGCGTCCTCGAGCGTCGACACGGCCTCGCATACATCGTCGAGCGTGGCACTGGGGTCACAGCAGATCGCCCGCGCGTAAGCTTTCCTCATGCTAAGCGTGATTATATCATGATCTCCGAGAACGCGTCGCGCCACGGGCAGCAGTTTGTGCAGAAGTTGTTTAACTTCTCCGAAGCGCTCTAGACAAATAAGATTGTTCGCGTAGTTGTGTGAGTCAATTAGAGTTTCTTTATCTTCCTCGCCATAGAGCCTCAGATCTGTAGAGTATACGTCTCGTCGCATACAGAGGGCCTCTTCAAGTCGTCCGAGCTTTTGATACGTGTTCGCAAGATTGCCCTGCACAATAAGCAGGTCTTCTTCTGATGCGCCAATGCGCCGCATCATAGACAGGTCGGCCTCTCTTACGGACAACGCGTCCTCGAAGTGGCCTGACTCGTATAAACCGTTCCCGACCCGACAAATCGCCAGGTGCCGAACCTCGTCCGTTTCCGGCCGCCCGACGTATGTCTTCCAGCACGCCCACCCGAGCGCGCAGTGCACGACGCCATGGTAATGTTGCTTGCACAAGCTGCACGTGCGCCATTGTTTCCACCTCACGTTCTTCACCTTGTAGTCCAAATTGTTCTCCTCGGCCTCCGCCACCAAAATCTTCGCCTGCTCCGCCAAGCACGACACGTGCACAAAGCCTTCGGTCGTATGGCACGCGCACCCGCGCACAAGACCCTCGCCGGTATGTCGATGGACGGCCTGAAGGCAGATGTAGCACGTCTGGTCCTTCGTGTCCTCGGCGCACGCCTCCGTCGCAACCGCGACGGCCGTCGTACACTTCTGATTCGCATTGTACTGCTCGGCGCCGCCCGCTTTCTTTATGTTTTTGCAGAGCTTATCATGGCCGCCCGATTCCCAGTGTTGTTTCTGGCATTCGGGTCCACAGTAGCGTGTGCTGCAGCGGCCGCATTTCTTGCCCCTGGTTAAGCCAAGCTCGGTGGCGCAGACGGCGCATTTTGTGAGGATCATCCCGCAACTGCTTGTGCGTGATCTAGAGCGGACGGAGAAAAATACACTACGTTTCCTCCCATGCCGCCAAATTGTTATCCAAAATATGGACTATAAAGGCTACGCGGCGCTTGGACATGTGCTTACGCACACGCGAGACACCGTCATCAAAAGGCAGACGCTAGAACTCGAGAAACTGCAGCGCGAAAATTCTCGCCTTAACTACAGCTATCGCTCTTTGATAGAATACAATTGCATTGGTCAAACCCCACCGCATTATTGTCAAAAATGCGGCAGTTGGGAATGTCCCGATCACGACGCAACATGGTACTTCTTCAAGTTTTATTCTGAGTTAGGTGAGTACGATTCTATGCTCAAAACATGGGTGCTGGAAAAGGTCTTTTTATGCAACCACTGTGCGGAAAACATGCAATGTTCTTGGCCCGAAGCGTATTTAAAATTATGCACAAAATACAAGTTCTCTTATTGGTGTGAAGGTAACGATTATTCATGCGTTCGTCAATTTGTTGAAGATAAAGACTTTGAGGATGCAGAAAATTATGGGCATTTGCGCAAATTTGTCTTGGGGAATCAAAGTAAATTTTACCATGATTTCTTTTTGAACCATAAACCTGACAAAATGCACCACGTTGCTGCTTACATCATTCAACGTGCTTTTCGCTGCGGTTGGGATTATCGCCACGCCCTTGACGAGCCCGAGTCAGAATCCGACCCGGACTAAGATTCTGACTCGGACGATAGAATTTTTATTGTTTCGAGCCCACGCGCGCGAAAAAATTATATTGCCCTAGTAAATGAAATCCGCCCGCAAATCCGCCCGCAAATCTGTCCGCAAATCTGTCCGCAAATCTGTCCGTAAATCTGTCCGTAAATCTTCTCGCAAAACATCCCGCAAGCCTGTCCGCAAAGCCGCCCGCAAAGTAACTCGTCCCAAATATAAAGATTTGAGTCGTCATATTGCCAGGGCTTGTAGAGGATTTGATAAAAACTCCGTCGTATACTATGAAAAAGAATCTGAAATTATCAAAAGACATAACATGAATATTGGGGATATAGTTTATGTTGGAAAATCTACTGATCACGATCATGATCACGATCAGAGCCATAGTGATACAGGATGGGGAATTATATTTGATAACAACGGACATTATTTAAGTGGTGAGGGTTGGCAATTCAGCAGTGGGCCGCCGCCTCGCCGTGGATCATTTTTATTGATTGAAGTAATGGCTTCATCAGATAATCGCGGATATATTCGCGGCCCACCGCTCGTGTACTGGGGCCCTTATTTAAGCCTGCAGCGTTCTATATATATGCCACTTAAAAAGTATATTCAAAAACATAATATTAAATATGAAAACACATTTCGTGATATTATGAATAGTAAGTTGGGTTTTGAATGGTTTGATTTAGATTATTATGGAAAAGAAGAATTTGATTCCGTTGTCAATGATTATAAGAAATATAATATATGGTAAATACTTAAAGATCCTTACGCCTTGCCGTCGTATACTACGACGTCCCAATTTTTTTCAAGATTGTTAATTGGAAGGGCGGCGGGGTTGTTCGGGGGGGTGTTCGGGGCGGTGCGTCGCGGGGGCCCTGGTTTTGACTTTTTTTTTTTGTGTTTAATGCATTTTTTTACACGTAACTTGTTTTTCAATAGGCCACACATCTTATTTCTGAATCTTTTTAATTTTTTCTTTAGTTTTTTAAAGGGTGCCGTCATGTTTAGCAGTGTCGATGTGTTTGTGCGCATACGTCCGAGTGGGTGGAGGTGGTGGTGAATATAATTTGCTCCGTTTATTCTAGTGACCAGTACCAACCATACACATCAACAAACCAGTTATCAGTCTCCGGGAAATATGCAAGATATTGTCAAAACGAAGTACGCAGCGTATCCTTGGTACCGCCCGCCACCCAGCATTGATGAGCCTGGTGAAAACAAAATAGATCTCTTTGAAGGGTCTTGCCAGGGATCAACCGGAAGCACATACAATCTCAAATTCCAATATGTTCGGCACACCAACGAGAAGAACGAAACGACTTGGATGATCACCACGTTTTGTTCGTGTCCAGCTTGGAGATGGCAAAAGACCAGAGCAGAACACCGTACCTGTAAACACATAGCCACACACATAAACCATCACCACGAAATGATACGCATTACCGCAAACCAGGAATTCTTTGGAGGAGAGACATACACCCCGGCGCCGCGCGCTAAACCAGCCAAATCAAAAGTCAAAGTCAAAGTTACCCCCACAAAAAAAATTGCCAAAAAATCAACAGTCACAAAAGCAACTAAGCCATCAGTCGTTCCCCCGCCTTCCATACATGTCACGCTTGCTCAAAAATGGGACAAGAAGAAGGACCCTACCAATTACTATATGTCCGAAAAATTAGACGGTATGCGATGCCTCTGGGATGGTAAAAAGCTCATGTCGCGAAACGGAAAAGAAATCTTTGCACCACAAGAACTTCTTCAACAACTTCCACCATTAGCCCTAGACGGTGAGCTTTTTCTTGGACGAGGCCAATTCCAACATTGCATGAAAATAGTACGTACTCAGTGCCCATCTGCGCAAGATTGGAAGAAGATAACATACATGGTTTTTGATGCACCCACTGTGCAAGGACCTTTAAAACAAAGACTTGAACAAGCAAAATTGGCCATTGAACGCGTAGGCCGGACGCAGGCGCCGCGTGATTTCCCCGACGAGTACCGGTGCCCAATCACGCTCAACGTCATGGTAGATCCCTGCCTAGCAGCCGACGGCCATTCCTATGAACGCGAAGCTATCCAGCGCTGGTTCCTAACCCACGGCACGTCGCCGATGACAAACAAACGACTGGACTCGACCAATGTCGTCCCGAACCACGCTCTACGCAACGCCATCGCGCGGCTGACGCCTGAAGTCCCACCACTGTCGTCTACGGAACGTGAACCCAAAAATACTTGGATCAAAATACTTGATCAACAAATTTGCCAAGGACCCGACCATGTCGTTTTAGAATTGAAATCCGTTCTTGCAAAAGGTGGCGAAGGCGTTATGTTGAAACATCCTACCAATCATTACAAACAAGGCCGCACGTGGGATCTCATGAAAGTAAAACAATTTCACGACGATGAGGCAGAAATCATCGGATACAAAGATGGCACAGGAAAAAATGAAGGTAAAGTTGGATCCTTGCAATGCCGAAACAAAGAGGGAAAAGAATTTTACGTCGGATCGGGACTCGATGAACACCTTCGTGACCATCCCCCGCGGATTGGTACTTTTATCACATATCGTTACCAAGAGAAAACACTTAATGGAATTCCTCGTTTCCCCACGTTCGTTCGTCTCTATGAGAGCGAGTAGGATAATGCCTGCGAGACCGGGAACTAATTTTTATCTTTTATAATTGTATTTTTTGTTGTTTGCAAAATTGTGCTCGTGTACTAAATGAGTATTTTCTTTAAAAATATTTATCGGAACTATATTTCGTGCCACGTAGCCAGTAATTTTAAATACGTTAAGAGATTTTACGCCCCTGGGCGTCGTCAAATTTGTATCGCTGTCCGCGCTAGAATTGTTAGCGTTATTACCAGAATGAGATAGCTTGTTTTCGTTAGGATCAGATAATGTTGTTTCCATGTGTATTTATTATTAAAAATGTTATTTATTAACCCCCAGGGATTTCAAAAATCTTTCGTTTCGTTCTATTCTTGCGTTTCTTTCTAACTCGTATTCAGATAATTCAGGTTGGAAATTGCGCTGAGCTTGTTCTTCTTGTTTCTCAATCCGTTTTCTATAGTCAGGCCAAAATTTGGTTTCTAACGTATTTTCGGCTTCTGCGGGAATTTTATTCGCTCCCATATTTATGAGCATCTTGATTTTTAGTTCTAATGCCTCTTCAAGAATTTGATTACAAGGTGTGCCTGACGGTTCATCGCGATTCTCTAGTTTGCTTTTATGTAATAACATGAGTGCCGAATATCCGTCGCGATTTTTGTTATCAATAAATGAAATCATTTTTTCGTTAGTTGTTTGCGATTTACATTTTTGTAAAAGCATTTCAAAAGTTTCAGGCGCACAGTGGATGTTTTTGGACGCAAAAGTAAGGGCCGAATCTAAATAATCGTCCACGACATCGACTTGAGAATCCATCAAAAGATATTCTACAACAGAACGATAATAATTTTTGGACTTCAAAGATTTCATCAGTGCTGTTTGCCCCTCGTCTGTCTGTTGCGAAAATGGATTTTCAGTTCGGTTAGCAAGAAATTTCAACACGTCCAGAAATCCAAAATCAACAGCATAAATAAATGGAAGAGCACTGCCGTAAATAGCCTTTGAAAAATCGTAAGAATCAAAGTGTTGGCATAAAGATTCCATATCGTGCTCGCCAATAGCTTTTTTAAGTAAGCGGGTTTTTAGTTTTTGGTCCCTAGAAGGAAGTTTGCGACGGTCTTGTGCTAATTGTTGTTCTTCGTCTTCTTCTCCGCATTGTGTTTTTTTGGGCCGTGATGTTTTAGCGGACCGACGGCTCGTACTTCGCTGTCGCTTGCGCTTGGGGTTCTTTGGATTCGTTTCCTCTATCGCATATCGAAATCTGCATTTAACGCCATTAATTTCTTCAATAACAACTTTCCATCCAATTTCTGACATTTTGGCAAGATGATTAATAACACCGGGAGGAAACGTATTATATTTTTCTCCAAAGAGGATGTTGGGTCGCCCGCAGTCAGTGACTTGGGCGCCGTACTGGACGGATCACTATGCGACATGAATGAGCGAAAAAATTTACTTCAAAACAAATTAAAAGAGTTAAATGTATCCGCGCAAAACCTTAATTTTCAAAGCGCAACTTGGGCAATTTATTTCATAAAGCAAAATCTGGATATAACTTTATCAGAACTCGCGGTTCCTTTCTTTAGCACGCTCACAATAGTTGCAACACTATCGTGTGGTATTTCTACAGGAATATTGGTTACTGAAAGTCATTTTTTACTAAGTGCAATTCCTGGCGCAATTGGGACCATGGGCTGTCTAACAACCGTTTTACTTTGTGTTCTTTTAGAAAACACCATACGACAAATATCAGATCCAGATGTTTTTCTTGAATTTATTATTAAAAATCAAAGACTTATTCGGTTACCAGTTCCAATCTTTGCAATATCTATTCATGGAATTTCAATACAAATTATATTTTATTCATGGAAATGTAGTATTGTACTTGGAACTATAACTAGTTCAATTACATTAGTTAGTTGCGGTATTGTTCATTATTACCAGCAAAATTTTCAAAATATATTAAAAGAACACAAAAAAAATACATTCTTAAAAATGAGTATTGTATAGCTCTAACTAGGTCTAATAATAATCAGCAATTCCATTTTCTACATGACTGGTATCCTGGCGTTTGTGGATCCCGTTTTGATTTGCAGCGATGCCTTGCACAAAATGATCGTTTTCGCCCTGGTTCATTTTTTTTTATCGTCATATGCGGGTCGCCAAATCTAATACATTTATTGTTCACAAGTTTTGCAAATTTTTTATTTGGGCCTGGTGTACAAGATTTACGGGCAGATTTGCGAGAAGATTTTCGAGAAGACCTGCGGGCCTTGCGCAAACCCGCCTGCAAGGCCCGGGAAGTGTATTTTAGCTTGTTTCTCAAGGTCGATTTCCGGGCAGGCTTGCGCCTCGACTTGCGACGAGATCGTGATTTCCGGGCAGGCTTACGCCTCGACTTGCGACGAGATCGTGCTTTCTTAAATTTCTGTACTAATGCAGTCATTCCCCCGGGGGGTAATTTTTGAGATTTCATTTTACTAAATAAAAATTTATCGTAGCTCGTTAAAGGTATGTTATTCGCCTTTTTTCTTAAAATATCTTTCATCCATGAATTTGATTGTATTTGTTGTAACAATGTTGGCACGTTTGTTGCCTTTTTTAGGCGTGAAGCGCGTCGTTTTCTTTGTCCGCCTTGAATCATATTAATAATAGGAAACAAAAAAAATCTCGTCTATGGCTTAATATTTATTCTTTTGGCCTTAATCGGGAAGGGTCCCCGCCCTATTGTAAGGCGCTGTCCTCATCGCTTTCCTTGGGTTTTTCTTCGCCGAGACGGCGCTTGCGCGTATTTGAACAGTGCCTCTGCTTGTACACTTGGTCGAAGCGCGCCGAGCAGTACACTTGGCGCGCTTCGGCGGTAAGGGCCCATTCCTCGCGCTCGTAGCGGCGCACCTTGTTGGTGATGGTCCAGTAGATGTCAACGTCGGCGTCTCGACACGAGACGTAGCCGTGTAGCGACGGCACGCGCTCCTTGAGCGCATTGAGCATGCTCGTCATGTAGCGGTTGTAGAACTTCTCGGAGAAAAATTCCATATCCACCGTTCCATCCGCAATTGTGATGCACCAGTCGCTCTTGTTTGTAGAAGGCGGAATGAGTAGCGGGTGATCATCTTTGTCGGAAAGAACATCTTCGTCGCGGTCGTAGTACAGTGTCTTTTTAAGGTTTTCGTCGTCCACGTAAAGGGTGATATCGTACTCTACGTTATCAACCCGCAAGATATCCGGTTTCAATTTCTTGATATTATCCTTCACAACTTCAAGTTCCTTGGAGAGCCGCGCTGCGTCCGTCCTAAAACCTAGAAGCTTTTCAGTTCTGGACCTCCTCTCTTGAGCGAGGCCTGGGGAAGAGGGCGGCGTAGGATGACGATATGTGGGGTCCATTGCTACCAGCACCCCGACAATGCCTCGTTGCGCTTCGTGAAGCCTTTCAGCTTTTTCCTTGGACTGGCGTTCCAAGTCTTTGAGCACTTCGATCTGGTCTTGAAGAGCCGTCTCAAATGCGGGGGCTCCAGTCACCGTCGTGTTGTAGCCCATTTTGGCGGCGCCGGGGCAGTCGGTGTGTATTTCGACGGAGACAACGGGTCAAAATTATCTCCAGCGATTAACACGTCAAGCCAAACCATCCCGGATGGCAACTTACATTTCAGATTGGGATTATCATGACCGGCGGCTTCGTCGCCTGTCTGAGAACGGGACGATGGTTGGGTTTCGCAAGTGGACTGGCGAAGCAAGTTATCGATGTTTAGAAAAAGCTGATTTGGATGAAATAAAAGAAATGTTTCACATGGATATAATTGCTGAACAAAAGATAATGATGCGGTGTAATCTAACACCAGGATTCGCCCCGCCGCCCCGACGTTTTTCAAATATCTGGATTGATCGCGAAGCGGAAGTTAAGAGATTGCAAAAACGCTACGGGAATCGCTGGTTGGATTTTTTTGTTCAAGGAACGGAGAGATACGAGACTTATTTACATTTTTCTCTAAAACTTGATCCATACGCACGCTTCTTCAATGGTATCGAGGAAATGCCAAGAGAAATTAATAGAATAATTATGTCTTATCTCAGCATTCCTATTAAATTCACATTAATTATGTTTACGGATACCACTTATCCATTTACACCAATGATGTGGGACATGAAATATGACACATGGGATTCTCTTCCACACGGCAAAATTATTTCGACAACTAACCCTGCGTCCCACACTGTTTTTGAATTCGTGTCCAAGCAGCTGTCGTCGTCGTCATCCACGGATTTTGATTGTCTATTTTTTGATGATGTCGTAGCAAAATGTTTATTCTATTCTCTTATGCGCGAAAACTTTCAATTTTTTGCTCATAATCACAAAAATTGGGCATGCGGGTGGACGCCTTCAAAAATGCTTATTGTTTTTTTGATGAGATTGAAACGCGATCTTTCAAGTTTGGCATATATTTAATATTTGCGTATGAAAAGATGGTAATTCCGATATGCATGATTTCCGAGAAAAAAAAACCCATGGCTATTTATACCGTCATTACTGGTAAGTACGACAAGCCGCGCACTAAGCCCAAAGAATTAGACGTGCCCTGCATCTTGATGTCAAATAACGAAGAAACAAAATCATACGCTACACAAGAAGGGTGGGAAGTCTATGATTTACCGAATATACCCGATCGCGAATTCGACATGTCATCGCTTAGTCCCTCGACGCGCAACCTGTGGTTGCAGCGGTATTTAAAAATAAATCCCCACGTTATTAAGGTTCTTTTAGATTATGAGGTAGTTATATGGGCAGATGGAAATCTGGAACTATCTGTTGAAGATGTACAAAATGTAAAAAACTTGGCGAAGCAGAACCTCGCTGCTGATGTTTTGCGTAAACAACATCCAAATCCAAAGAGGAAAAATTCGGTCGCGCAAGAACTAGGGGCAATTTCCGGGCGAGCCTCGAGACAGGGTTGGCAATCCTGTCATAAGCCATGTTTTAATAACATGAAAGATGAAATGACTTTGGCGGGGTTTGTCGACAATCAGTTGAGCGAAACAAACTATTTAGTCAGGCGAAATCCGGGCTTACAAAAAATGATACGCTTTGCAGAAGACTGGTGGCGCATATTAAAAATGAACAATTGTTGGCGCGATCAGGCTGGCTTTGATTACGCTTTGTGGCGAAGCGAGTTATCGTTTGAAACTATATCGTTTACTGGCCGAAGACATTGGCATGGCTTTGGGAAAAGGAAAGGATTGATGCCAGATAAATAGTTTTTTAAAACGTGCTTAGACCGTCCCTGTCGCGAGGTTATTGACATGGTGTTGATTATTCGCATCGCCCCACTTGAGACGTTTTTCAAGGCTGCTTGCGTCTGGCAACAACCCCAGTCGCGCTCGACCAGTGGGTTCCCTCGTAGAAAAATCCCAGCCTAAAAACTCTAAATAGTCTTCGCTAATTAAATTAGTCAACGTTGAGACAGAAAATTTTTCTTTTTTAGTTTCTATTTTTGAACTTTGAGATATTTTAAAACTTTGAAGAGAAACCATAAGACATTCGAATTCGTGTGCTTTGCTAGACAACACAGAAGCGCTTGCCCAATGGGGTATTGTCGTATCGTGCACAAACATATATTTTGCGACATTAGATAGCGTAAACATGTAACTTGTCCAGACAGATGTAAGAGGAACAGCCAAATCTTCGTGATCAAATGCTAATTTTCTAGATTCAAAGTGAGGTATTCCGTGAAAACTACCAGCGCACACCGTGAAATCATTCTGTGGAAATGCCGTCAGTAGTAATCTTCTGCTTTGCGAATCCGTATTTTCAAATAGTGATATGCTTTGTCTGTCCCAACCTTTTGACATGACCGTGTCGTGCGATATGAAGGCACAATACGGCTCGTCCGTGTACAGATTATTTATGCAATTAAAATATGACTCGTATTCGTTTGAAGTATTCTTCAACAAAGAAATTCTAATATTAGGCAAAAAGCGATCATAACCCATCAATTTTAATTCGTTTACGACATTTCCGCTTGTTTTATCATCAAAGATTTGTTGTGTGATGCCAATCGTCAATAAAAACGGAGATGATGACTTCTTTAACAAATCAACTATATGATATGCTATTGATTTTGCATCGTCACCGTACGTGGCGACAAATATTCGTGGCCTAAATGGATTACTAGCAGAATCTATAATGCTGTTGTGTATCTCTTTCTGTTTTTCTAACGAACGATAGGCAACGAGGCCGATTGCAAATATCAGCGCAACTATAAAAATTTTGAGTCCCATTTTTGTAAATTTTCCAAGTTGTAATTAAAGAGTCATAATAATTTATGAATTCCCATGTAGACGAATGTCCAATTTGCTTACAGGGAAAAAAAAAATTTCCTAAAATACGATGTAATCACAAGGTATGCTCCCTATGTTTGTCTAAATGGTTTAAGGACAATTCCACGTGTCCCGTCTGCAGGCAACTCCTAGATACCAGGAGAATTTTAACGTTCGAAAGCGATGATCAAGCGCGATCCCCGCGGCGAGCGTACTTAAAATCACTAAATAAAATTAAAAATTTATCTAATTCCGAACAAATTTGAATTACTTCAAGTTATGATTCATAATCAATTTTTCAGCAAGAACGCGAGGGCTGCCGCAACTTTTGCATTTGAAGTTATTTCTGCCATTTTTTTTACCGTTGCAACCAGCGCCGCAAACCCAAGATATTAGATTCCAGTGGAAATCCATGCTGTCCATTTTGTGGGACGACGACCAAAATTCCTTTTCTTTGTCCAACACAAACAGAGAGAAATATTTTCGATTACAATCCACTATCGGCCCTTTAGTCCACGCGATCAATTCTTGCTGCCTTAAATACAAGTTATCAACGTTGCCGTGTTTAAAGTTCCGGAATCGATTGCGCCGCGCGCAATCGCCTAATACAGAAAGAGACATTGGGGACCAGTGATAGGTTGGACTTTAAATGTATTATGGCGGGAGGAAACGTAGTGTATATTCTTCTCCGTCCGCACGGAAGACGACAGTCAACGATGTCCGTCCGCCGCCGCGCGTCCTTCGACAGCGACAGCGACAGCGACAGCGAGGACGGCTTCTTCGAGGGCTACAGTATCGGAGGAGACGCACCGGCGAACGAGCTACCGTCGCCGTGCAAAATAAGGATGAACGGGAATCGGCGAAGCTTCTCGGAGCGCGTCGACGACCTGCTGCGGGGCAAGGCCCGCGACGAAACTCACGGAGAAGAATGCCAGACGCCGAAGCGCCGCCGCCTCGTGCCCCTGTGCGCCGTGACGCCCGCGACGCGCCGAGCGCCACAATCATTCAACCAGAAAAATACAAGTTTATTATTAGCTTTGAACAACGCAAACCGGGATCAAAAAAATACTAAGGGCGCGCGCGCCGCGCGGGGTAGGTCGGGTTTGCCGAGTTAAAAAATGTTAAAAAAAAGATCTTGGTGTCTCACTTCTACAAAACCTCTAACACATTCTGCTTGTACCCAGTTTTCAGCTGCTTTAATAAAAGCAAATACTAAATCATCCAACTCTTCGTGTGACCACTGTTCTGCCCGAGTACTAATAATTTGATCGAACACAATCTCATTATCCTCATTTAGCACGTCTAGACCATGTCTAAATCTAATTTGCTTATTTTGTTCATTATCATTACCACCCAAGCCCCCTTCTAATCTGTCGAGACATGGCAATGTCTTGTTTTGTTCTAATTTGCAGTATCGCTTGAGATTGCGTAAAATAATTTGGCTGTCTCCATTTTCACACTTATATTTATAATCTTCCCACCGTTTCACGTAGTCTTCGGGTGCATCGTTGTCAATATAAAATCTTAATCTATAAATGTGATCACTCATTATGGGGCGTACCATCGCCGGCGTAGAGCCCAACGGCATGTGTTGCAAGACTATTGTTCCTCCCCGTGGAGAACAGATCAATATTTGTTTCCTCCTGGCTAAAGTTAACACGGCCCGAGGTGCCCCATGGCTTTCACGCGAATTTATGCCCAATTTCCGCTAAAACAATCTCATTTGGTGGCAAGATTTCGCCACCGCTGATAGAGGGAGGTCTATTGTCAATTACTCTAAATTTGGTGCCTGGAAGCAAAATATGTTCTCTTTCGTTTGGATAAAACGAAATTGCAGAGATATCTCTTGCACTTTTGGCATATATAGTGAATAAGGTTCCGGTATCAGCGCTGGCTGCGAAATCATTCGCAATAGATTCGAATTCACTGGTACTCGAAATTCCCCACCACGTAACAATTTTTTCTTTTTGATATTTTGGATCCATGTGAAAATTCTTTGTAACCCCGCGATAAACTACTATATTTTTCTTTGGAAGCTTTTCGACTGCCGATATAAATAATCTCAGGAATTTGTACAAATTCTTTCTCCAAAAAACATCTAGTTTCTCGTTGCCCCCCGGCGCGCCCAGACTAGAAAGTATCTCGTTGTGCTTGTAAATAAAGGGACCGGTATAAAACAATATAGCGGCAAAATGCGACTGTTTCATAGTTGCAAGCAACCATTGACCACATGGAAAACTTTTCAGTTTCTTATCTTTACAAAAGAATTTCGCAATCCTACGGTATTCCTCAATCCTAGTAACGCCATATTTAGCTTTAAATTGTTCTTCATTTATTGTGCGAACCTCTAAAATTACCGATGCTGTTAGATTGCATCTGTTAATAAAATCTTGGAAATGTTTCGCTGGTGATATGGCAGAACTTCTTAAAATATACGAAATTTCTTCTGGCCAACTGCCCACAGCTGCTTGAAGATTTTTGGGCACACGCGTTTTCATCATATCTTTAAATGGCGTCGCAAATGTTCTATCAAGATTCATTCGAAGCAACAACCGAACGTTTTTGGCTTTTTTCCAGGCATGGTGAACGTCGAATTTTCTATGTTTTTTCTTTGGTTGAAACATTGTAAACAAAGACACGTTTTTAAACTTTAAAATAAAAAAAATTTTTTTCTTTAAAGTAATAATAAAATGGCTTTCAGAGTATATTTTTATTTTATGGTAGTCATCATATTAGCATTGCTTGCAATTTGTTTATATTTATCGATTCGCGAACCGTACAGTGATAGGCAACTAATTTCATATACTCCGGCCAGAATATTGATGAAAAGGCCGATTTACATATATTTTCATGTTTGCGGCATACTAAAGTGGAAAAATATTGTCAAGAAATTGTTTTATTATTTAGAAAAATTAGATGCGTTTTCTATTATTAGCGAGTTGCGGGTTTGTATACTTGGTAGCAAAAAAGTTATTGACGACAACATATGGAATTATCACCATAAAATAAAAATACATGCAACTGATCCAAATCCAAAATTATATGAACGATTTACCCTTAACAGGTTACGAGAAGACAGTAAAAAGGAAAGCTTTGATGTATTTTATATGCATAGTAAGGGAATAACGCGTGCAACCACGATTGCAAAGAAAACAAAACATTTAAACGACTGGATTGACCAAATGATGAAATCTTGTTGGATTGATTACGCAAAAGTATTGTTTAATTTACAAAATTACGACGCGGTCGGTGTTTTACTGAGTAACAACACCATTGGCGCACATTTCTCTGGAAATTTTTGGTGGTCCAAGTCTGATTATTTAAAAGACAAGGGAGACATTGGGCCAGGTTATCTAGACGCAGAAAGGTGGATTTTATCGTCTGATGGTTGTCGAGCACTGAATTTAAGCAAAGAAACTACATTCATGCCGGAATACATTAGAAAGGGTTGTCCTGCCCCGGGGTCGTACACAGTTTTTGATTCAAAATGCATGAACTGCTTTAAAGATACTCGTGGGAAGGCAACGGGGCAAAAATATCTAGCAAAAAGTGCTTAAGTCGACCGCCAAAGTCAATATTCGTTTTAGATGTGATTTATTATATTGCTTTATAAATGAAAGCATTTTATATAACTTTGAATAAAAAAAGAGAAGAACGCATTTTAGAAAATATTTGCGAACCGCTCAATTTAGAGTGTATAAAATTTCCGGGTGTGAAACTTAAAGAAAAAAACACCGGTGTATGCGAAGGACAAAATGTCAAGAGGATAGGTAATGCAAACATAGCTCGGGTTCAGGGCGCAAACGCGGCTCATCGCAACGTGTGGGAACACGTACAAAATTTGGATGAAGAAAGAGTTTTAGTTTTTGAGGATGACGTAGTTTTGCCGTTCAAAAATCAAGAACCCGCAATTAAAAAAGTCAACGAATATTTAGGTGGACTCGAGGATAACGTTGACTTCGCGTATCTTGGTAATTTAAAAAATAAATTAGGAGCTCACGCATATGCAATTACCCCCGATGCCGCTAAAAAATTATTTGACCTCGGCCCCATGTGCAATGGCATAATCGACGGAAACATAAAATGGAAATGTAATAACGATAAAAATTTTACGTGCACATACCCCCCACATCTAGGTCACGAATATCCCGTGCGATCGGTTTTAGGTGGGGTGGGCAGGCAAACAGGTTTAATCTATCAAGGAAAGGCTATTTAGACTTAAATTTTCCATTCTATTTTCCGGGCCGGGGTTTCAAACCGGATTGCAGTGGTGTCAAGAACTATTGCATAAACGTTTTTGGTCAAAACCCTTGATTTACCAGCCCACGAATCACCTTTTGTGGACGGCGAATGAATATAAAACCTTTGGTGATTGTTAGTGTAAGAAAACAAGCGGTCCGAGTCGTATCCAAACGGACGTAAAATCCAATCTTTTACGTATCCTAAAAGTTCAAACAATCCATCTGGGTTGCTTTCTTCTCGCAGCGAATAAATGTCGCGAGTGGTGCAATTATATTCAAAGTATGTATTGAAACGATTTGCATACTTGAGTTTTCTTAGCTCATTATTTTCTCGTGCCCAGTGGATTCTGTATATATCAAATGCTACGTCCATTTCTCGTTATTTTTCATCAACTTCATTTTTTTTGCAAAATAAACTCGCATCTAGGCAGAAACCAGGTCCTCAAAATCCCAGTTCCCAACATACGTCTTCAGCAGGTCATACGCCGCTTGGACCTTATTGAATTCCTCGATGTCGCCGCCCTTGTCTGGGTGGTGTTTCAGCGCTTGCTTGTGAAAGGCCTTTTTTAACTCAGACAAAGTCAGGTCCTGTCGCACCGATGCTATTCCATAAAAGTCATCGCCTCTCGAGATACCAAGGACATCATACGCTCTCCCCACCGGAGATGCCGAGTAGTCATGCTGGTATGAATTTTGGCGGTAAGAATTTTGGCGCCTCTGACGACGACGCTCTTTTCTATATCTCATGTAATCATCTCTGTTAATTAAAACGGGATTTATTATGAATATATAAAGTAACAATATGGCCAAAAGTCTACGTTTAAAAAGTTGACCGCTCTCTTCTTGTTGTCTCAGCATGGTATCTAGCCTGTTTCTAACAAGGTGATTTCTTGACGCAAGTCCATACAGTTCACCAACAGTACCATTCGACCAGCCGCTCAACATCGAGTACGTACCAAGACCTAATTTCTTAGCAAGCCTGTTGTTCCAATGGCGTCTAAAGAACGTTTGTGTTTTACTATTGTCCCCCATTTCCGATTTAAATTTAAATACTTTGTGGCGCATGACTTTATTTGTTGTAAAATACAAATTCGCCCATGCATCGGCGGGTTGCCTACTGCCGCCGCGCGTCGCAAAGGCCGCGGCGGCCGCGTCGTCCCAAGTGCGGCGAAGGCGATGCGCGGTAAATCTTCCCATGTTGTTGGACAACGCCATGTCGTCGCCGGGCCCAAGACCGGGGTTGAAGGTGTTCGCCCTAAATTGTGATATCAACGCGCTTTTTTCGTAAGTAACGCCATTTTCTGCAAGTACGGGCTCAATAAATATCATTTTTGTAATCGGACATAATAAACTTTTTAATTCTAGATCGCTTTTTTCGTAAGCTCCTCCAGAAAATAATTTCTTTTTTTCATCAAATCTTATTCCCAATTGCTTCAAGTAATTTCTACGAGCATCGGGTGTAGATAATTTTCTCAAAGTTTTTTTAATAATGTCTTTTTTATAATCTAATGTAGCATTTTGTAATTCAACCAACGAACATTTTTCTATCATTCTTTTTGTATAGGCTTATATTTTTTTGCCCAAGCCTGTTAGCAACACTTTAATTTTTTGTTAAAAAAAAATCTGTCACTAAGTCAAAAGAATTACAATGTTTATGTTTACTTGGAAAAAATTACGCAATAAACGCCCGACGCCCGGTGCGCAACGTCAAGCGCTTCGAGACGCCGCGCGCGACGCCGTGCGCGAGTCTTTGAAAAAAAAACCCGAGCGCTCTGGTCGTCTCCTTCTTATTCGTCGTAACAGTTCGCCGGCGTTTGCTCGTGAACAAGCCCGCCGAGATCGCGCTATGATGTCTTCGTCTTTGCGTCGTCGCATGACCTGGCAGCAGTCGCTGTGTCTGGCGCCCGTCATTGATTTGCCTCGGATCAAAAAGTAAAATTCAGTAGTTATTCAAACCTCGCATGACGTGGCCTGCCGTGAGCACCAAGACTCATGTATGAAAACTTTATTAAATCTCCAACTTTAAAGTAATTGAGGTAATTTTGTTTTTCTTTGTGTTTGAAGCCTATTCCAAGATTGAACGTCACGTTGTTGTAGCTTAGAACCATACTTTTCATTTCACCATCCTTGATATTGAATGAAACGAGCGTTCCTTCGGCGTCTAATCTCGACAACGCCCCGAGCGCGAGCAGCGCAGCAGAAGCTCGCGCCGCGCGCACACGCTCGCGCCCAGCAGAAGCTCGCGCCGCGCGCGCGGCGGCGTCGCGCTTTTTTTTTTTTACGGGGCGCAGCGAGAGGAGGTCGTCCAAGTTTTCCGAGGCGCCTTGGCGTTCGTAGACCGTATCCTTCATCATAGAGCCGCGACCCAGCCACTTCCGCCGATACCCAAAATTGTTGAGCTGGCGCTGGAACGACGCGTACTTCGAGTGCTTGTAGTACTTCAACAGGTTGCGCTCGAGCGCCGCGGGGTCCGGGATCATGATGTCGCCTCGGCTCCAGCGGATGATCTCGGGCCGCTCCTCGATCATGCGCTTGAGCTGGGTCACGAATGTCGGAGGCTGCTCGTGCGGCGGCATATTTGGATGTCTCAGATTTAGAAACTATAAGTAGCGGAGAAGATGTAAACCGAATGTCTCCAAAAAAACTTGCGGCGACACATATCTTAAAGTTGAAAGTCGACGATCCGCAGCCTTAATTTATTGATTATATTGAATAATTAGAGAAATTTTCTAAACACGTAAGGGCGTTGCGGGTATGCCAAAGCTGTTATCGTTAGAAATTGATATTTTTTGTCCGAAAAATGCGAAGTCAGGATCTGTCACGGATCGTAGACAAAAACCAGCAACGTCTGCTCTAGAAATCGTACCGATTTTTTTCGGTAACGGTACAATATCAACGTAATTTTTTGGTGCGTCAAAAGTCAAACCGCCAGGTCTAACGATGCACCAACAAGTATCGCTTTTTTCCAAATAATATTCTTGATTAGCTTTGTCTGCAAACGCATGTTTATAGATTGTGTCGATTCGATCCTTGAAAAAACTTGGCACCTGTATGTAACTTTCTTTGATTCCAACTGAAGTCACGGCGGTAATTTTTTTACAGTTTTGGTGTCTCATGTAGTTTAAAACATTTAAAGTTCCGTGAGCCAACATATTGTTTCCGACGTCATTTGGATTTCCACCATGAGCCAAAATGACAGATGATATTTTGCCGTAGTTTGTAAAACAATCGTTAAGCGATTCGTGGTTAAGCACGGATCCGACGACAACGTGTAGTTGCGGCGAATAATCGTAATTATTAAGATTCATTATGTTTGTGGAAATATCTATACCATCGCTGGTCGCAGAACCTCTCGGAACCCTCAAGCTGTCGCGCTTGAGAGAAGGCGTCAACGCAATAACATTGTGGCCATTTTTCAGACTTTGGTACACTACCTCTCGCCCTGTTCTACCACCTGCTCCAACTACTAAAATGTTTTCAGGCTGAGTTGGTACTTCGCCGCATGGACCGAAAGATCGCGTCGAAAATCTAACACCACTTGCCATCGCCGCGGCGATTGAAAAAAGAATCATTTTAACAAATCAAATTTTAAATTTCAATGCTAGCTAAAAAAAAAACCGTGGTCACAATTGAAATTAAATATATTGAGACAATAATAATTGAGTCTGGAGATATGAATAGAAAATCCTCCACCTGTAAAAGTGATTGTTTGGAACATTGCAACTTTGATGATAATGTGACCGACATATCGAAGAAAATGTTGTGTTGCGCCCTATATAGACCAGCGGACGTTGTCAGAAAATTATCCAAAGACACTTTAATTTACGATAACGACTTTGAAGGTGCCAGCTGCTGGCATTGTGCGCATAAATTTTCTAGCACTGCGTGGCAGTTTCCCATCGGTTTTGATTCTTCCGCAAGTCAATATGAAGCAATCGGTAATTTCTGTTCACCGTCTTGTGCAGCTGCGTGGGGCGACGTGCACTACCACCATAATATGGCTCAACACATGTCGTGGCTAAGGGCTTTGGCGATGGAACACGGAATCCAAGATTTTTCGTGCTCGCCCCCAACTCACTGGTTAAAGGAATTTGGTGGAAATTTGACAATTGAAGAATTCAGAGATCTCGGGTCTAGCAATAAAATAATTGTGGAAAAGACTTTACCATTTGTGTCAATACCGATCGTTTTAGAACGAGAATGCAGCATCAATATTACGGAAGCAAAGGAAGTTACTCGACAACTAAAAGCTCAAAACAAAAAAGCAACGTCTCAAGCTATGAACAGCGAAAACATTACGTCGCGGGGTTTGTATCACGAATTCATTGAAAAAAACAACAAATTAGAAGAACCGCCCCGAAAAAAAATGAAATCATCTACTACCAAGAAAAAGAAGAAGGACGTGTCGTCTCGGGAATCAGGGGAGGAAAACACTAAAGGAACTCTAAAAGGATTATTTAAAAAAAGATCGCGCGATAAAACATAACAAGGTCGGTGCGTTAAAAAAACTTATTTTTTTTTTACTCTATTAACAAAAATGGACGCTATCAAGAATTTAGCAAATGAGTTTAATTATGAACTACCTAAAGATTTGGTAGCAGACGTACAAAAAGCGTATAAATCAAAAAAATTAAAACTGCCAGAATGTTATAAGAAAATATCCCAAGAAATTTTAGCTATGCAAGTTGCAGACGTGGCCACAGAAAAGATGTCAGCTAGGCTTGCCCTGCGAGCGATACGGATTGCAACACCACCAAGCTTTTCCGCGTGCATAACAAAATTATTTGACAACGTATCGCCAGGAGGAAAGAAACGTCCAGTTGTTTCCAAAGCGTTGTACGAACAGGTAATGAAAAACAAGGAATTTTACGATAATTTAGTACAAGAACATGATAATTTAGACGAAGACCTAGACGTCTTTGCCCTGTCGACTCTTGAAAGAGCATATCTTTTGCGAGATGCTTCGGGTATCGTCGAACGTCCCATTTACATGTACATGCGCCTTGCAATCTCGCTCGTACGGGAAGACGCGTCGCAGGATGAGGTTGTGCAATTATTTAAAACCCTGAGTAGCCGTCGCGCAAGTTTCGCCACGCCGGTAATGTTTAATTGTGGATGCGAAAAGAATCCAAGCCTTGCGTCTTGTTTTTTATACGCAATGACTTCCGACAAGGACAGCGTGGACGGCATATTTTCTAGCCTTCACGATTGCGCTAAAATAAGTCACATGAGCGGGGGCATAGGAATTTCTTTTCACGATATTAGGGCGCGGGGGTCGCCAATTAACGGGGGCTCGGGCGCAGCAAATGGAATCCTGCCGGTGATGCAAATGTTCAATACTATGGCTAAGACAGTTGATCAAGGTGGAGGAAGAAGAAGGGGGTCGATTGCTGTGTACCTTGAACCGCATCATCCTGATTTCATCGAATTCTTAGAAGCTAGGCAAACATATGGAAGTCAGGAATTAAGAACTCACGATTTATTTACAGCCGTTTGGGTTTCAGATTTATTCATGGAAAGAGTTAAGAACAACGAAAAGTGGTCGTTCTTTTGTCCAGAGCTATGCCCGGGTCTCTCGGAAAAATGGGGCGACAATTATAAGAATCTTTATTTAGACTACGAACAAAAAAAGATGTATACGAAGCAAATGAAGGCTCGTGACGTATTTTACAGAATAATTGATTTACAAATGAATGCGAGTCTGCCGTATTTATTGTTCAAAGATTCTTGCAACCGAAAATCCAACCAACAAAACCTTGGAACTATACGTTCTTCAAATTTGTGTGCGGAAATTGTGCAATATAGCGACACAAACGAGACTGCCGTGTGCAACCTGGCTTCAATTTGCCTTCCTAAATTCATAAAAGATACGGGTTTTGATTTTGAGGAACTATACAATACTACGTTTCAAATCGCTACGCATTTAGACAACCTCATAGACGTGTCTTATTATCCGATCGCATCAGCTGAACTCTCTAACAAGAAACATCGTCCGATTGGGATTGGAACACAGGGATTAGCTGATTGCTTTGCAAGTCTGAAATATGCGTGGGGATCCGCAAAAGCTTTGTTGCTCGACGAGCAAATACACGCAGTGGTTTATTACGCAGCCCTAGACGCGAGCAACAAATTAGCCGAAAAATATGGCCCCTACGAATCGTATGAAGGAAGTCCGGCTAGCCGGGGATTGTTGCAATACGATTTGTGGGAAAAGAAACCTTATGAAATCCCTACTAAATCCTGGGATGTTCTAAAACAAAACATAAAGATGCACGGTCTGCGAAATTCTTTGAGCACCGCGCTCATGCCTACTGCGTCAACGGCGCAGATTGCTGGAAATTCCGAGTCCATAGAACCGTATAGCGCTATGATTTTTACACGAGGCACGCTGGCCGGCGAACACGTTGTTGTGAACAAGCAGTTACGGAAGATCCTTTTGTCAAAAAATAGATGGAATTCGGAGGTCAAAGATAATTTACTAAAAAACTTTGGCAGCGTCCAGCAACTTCCTAAAGAAATTCTGTCTAATCCCGAAAAAGCGGTTTTTAGGACAGCGTGGGAAATTAAGCAAAAAGATCTATTAGAACACGCAGCGGTCAGGGGTAAGTACAATTGCCAAAGCATGTCTCTCAACATTTTTATGAAAGATCCTACGCGAGCCAAATTGACGTCCCTTCATTTCAAAGCTTGGTCCCTTGGTTTAAAAACTAGCACTTATTATTTACGCATGAACAGTCCAGCTTCCGCTATTCAGTTCGCAGTTTCAAATTCCCAAAATTCCAATCCATCTTGCGAATCGAACCCAGTGTGCGAATCGTGTTCAGCGTAGCCAAGTAACAGGATTTGTTTTATTTCCTCGTTGCACAAAAAAAATGCAGTTGTGCACAGCAATATTATGGGACATATGTAAGAACACATCATCATAACATTTGAAATTTATTTTTTTCCTCTTTTCTCAAAAAAATAAATTTCTAGATTAAACAAACACTCATGGATGACGAAGACGATGATGAGATTATGTCTACACTATATGCAATTGCCGCGACGGTTCTAATTATAGGAATTGCGATGCTTGTGGTAGCTTCAATTTACACTGCTAAGTTAAAGGGCAAAGGTTGGCGCTATCCAACGTCGATTGTAAGCACTGTGTTTACAGTTTTCATACCCTTGCTTGGGATAGTCCCCCCAATTTTATACAAAACCGCTTAATAAATAAGCTTTTGCGACTAGTGTATTTAAAAATGAAAACATTTCAAAATAATATTGTTAGGGAGTAAGATATGATGACTACTTACAAAATAGTCATACCTACGTACGAAAGAACCAAAGTCTTGATTAAAAAAACTTTAAAAGTTCTGGAAGACAGCAAGATCGATCCACGACTTGTTTACATATTTGTAGATGACAAGGCGCAAAAAATAAAATATGAGCAGGCCCTTGAAAACAATAAATACAATAGAAATATTATTATTGGAAAAAGAGGATTGACTAACATAAGCAATTTTATAGTGGATTATTTTCCAACCGGGGAACGCTTAGTAGCCATGGACGACGACATTACCGGCCTCTATAAGCTCGACAACCAAAATAAGCTAAAAAGAGTAAACAATTTTAAACAAATATTGCACAAGGGATTTAAACTCCTTGAAGAAAAAAAACTACAACTATTCGGGTTTTATCCGGTGGCGAATGCTTATTTCATGCGGACTAAGAAAGTCCAGCCTGGTGGTATAAATACCGGCTTGTCTTTCATTTATGGCGCTTTCTACGGGTTCATAAATGACAAAAGTTTACGATTTTATAAGTCGACCCAATATAAAAATGACTATCATTACAGCATTCTATCATACTTAAAATACGGAGGAGTACTTAGATTTGATAAATTGACATTCAAATCCACGATATATGCAAAAGGTGGCAATAACGCAGCGGGACGAACCATTGAAAAAGAAAACGAATGCGCCGCGAGGCTGCAAAATAAATATCCAGATTTGGTAACGTTTCACACTAAAAAAGACGGAAGAAATCAGATAAAATTTCTTAAACAGACTCATAGTTCGTAAAGCTCTATTCTATATTTCATCGGATCAATTTCATTTTTATCAATAACTTTATTAAGTGGCAGCATAGGTCCCGTTTGCGGATTGGAATAGACGTCATCAACTGTAAAATAAGGCCGATTAGAGGCGTCGTCTACTACATTAATAGATGCAAGTTCTAAATCGTTACCGTTAGATCTGTGAATTATTATTGATGAGGGCGCGTCGTATGGAATTTTAATTTGAGTCATTGACGCATCCTCGAGGGTGTAATGGCTTACGCCCTCTCTATACTCTTGCATTCTCTGTTCATAAAATTGTATTCTTTTTATTTTTTTTTGTATAGGATCTTTGAAAATAATTCTATAATATTTATATGATTTTTGATTGGTTGTTTCCCACGTATCAGATCCATTGATCCAATTTATTTGAGAATTTGTTGTTATTAAAGATATGACCTCGTTAGAGCTAAATGAGCTTTCGTTACTACCCTGCAAAACCCACCTACTTGGAAGATTGTCCGGATCTTCTTGGTCAATAGTAATTTTGTAGGATTTGAGCATTATGGAATATGGATATTCTATCGTAAAATTTTTCGTGGGCAAATTTTCATCAGAATCATTTAAAAATTTAAAAAGATTATCATCAACATCACTACTAAGTACACCAGTCAGATTATAGGTAAACGTAAAATCGCGATTGAAAATGTTTTTTGTCACTGTCTCTGAATTTGATGAGAAAGGAAATGACGGATTTTCATTTACGACATGTGAGTAAATAGCAAATTGCAATTTAGGCTCTTCAAAAGTAAATTTGTAGGTAGCCCCCCGGACAAAAATTTTACTCTCCTCGTCAACAATACTTAATTTTTCCTGATCTTCGTATATTACTAAAGAGTCGTCGTAATACAACTCAACATGTTCAAAATCAATCAAGTCTTCAGATCCCTGAATCCAGCCTTCAGAATTTGGTGAATTTCTTACTGGCAAACCCGGAGAAACGCAATTGCCGTTTTCGTCGATGAGTTGAATGACTACGCGAACGCCGACTATACTTCCATGTTCGTCTTTGGCAAATTCTTCAATATTGTCGTTTGAATCAATGCTTGGATTAAATTTGCGCAAGGACAAGTTTGAAGCCGATGGATTTTTCTGTGACACCAAATCTCCGTGGGTTTCCTGTATCGCAGCAAATATTGGGCGGTCTGCCTGCATGAATCCACCTGATTCTGAAACGAACCCAAGCTCGTCATTTGTGTTCGTTTCAACTCTGATAACGGCGAAATGGGCCTGTTTGCTATCGCTATCTATTTTTTCGCGTGGTGTAATCAAAATGCTTCCGCAAATTTTTGCAAAATCTTCAACCCCATAATAATAAGTTCCTACAGTGTTAAACGTGTACGTGGGGCTCGCAGCGCCACCATCGCTGTCAAGCAGGCATTCGTTCGATGCACGACATTGAGCGTTCCCCAAATAAAAGTTATTGTAAACGAAAAATACGACAGTATCGCCGTCGTAGAACTGCAACTGCGTCGAATCAGTATAATCTTCTAAATTTTGGATTTGCGTTGTGAATTCTAAAACGCCAGACCGGTCCTTACCATACACTCGTGCGTTTTCAAACGATAGATAGTCAATATATATATAAAACGTTTTTGGTGTTTCAATGCAATACGTAACTTCGTCTTCTCGGTTTTCGTCCGTTACTACATACTCAAAATTTGGCTCAAAATTATTTAGAATCGTTAGCTGCGCGCCGACAGTTTCGTCGTAGGGGTTGTATGCGTTTTCTAGAAGGGCTTGTGGATAATTGTCAGAATCTTGATAAACATTTTCATTAAAAGAGCACGACTTGAAGACATAACTATCTACAACTGAAGATGGTTTAAATCTATATTGCTCGTTGGCCAAAAGGACTGGGTTGCAGCTCCCGTCATCAAAACAGTGTATGGAATCATATCTAGATTTTTCGTTAGGATTTGTGCATCCGACGTCTTGACAACATAATTGTTCGACATTAAAGACAGTTTGAGCTTCACTTTGTCTTGCACAGCCTGGGTTAATTGTCTGTTCCACGTTTTGTGAATTCTTGCAAAATTCGTAATAAGTTATATCGCCCTGTGGATCGGTTACACCAGATGACTGCAAATTAAATATTATTTCCCCATTTTTTCGAATACAACCAGGTGGATGCTCATCGTATTTATTGATATCATTGCCATCAATTAAATTAAAATTTTCTATACAAAACGCCAAGTCTGCCAGAGATTCTGCGTTGTTGATTTTTTCAGTATCTCCTGGGCATTGCTGTCCAAATACTACCCAAATTCCATTGATATCCTCGATTCCGTCAATTTTTGGACGGAATAATACTATTAATGACGCGATTACTACTAAAATTATTAGGACGACTGGTATCAAAATTATAATTAATCTCTTAGTCACCGGCATTTGTATTGCTTATTTTTTTTTTTGAATGGTTCGTTGGCACATAAAAAAATAAACGCTAACGGTCTAATTTTTCAAATTGCCCAACGTTTTTGTGTATCTAAATAACGAGGGCGGGGGTGGCAGGAATCCATAGTCGGCTAAACGTTTTTGATGTTTGACATCAACGGGCGGTAACTTTTTTATTTTACGAAATGATGGAGGAGAAGATAAAGTTTTCTTGATCTGATTTTCCGGGGTTGCATAAGCTAAAAAATCGTCGTCGTTTTCCAAGCTGATTTTTTTTTTAGGCGTTTGAAACGGATGCAACGAACAGGTTTGCAAACGTTCTCGTAAAACCTTGGGCCTCATTTTTCGTTAGTGATGTGGTGTTTGATCGTACAATAAGACAAATGGGAGGAACGTCTTTATATTTCTCTCCAGATGGATGATCGCAACCCCAAAAAGATGCGCGGTGGTGTCACGAGAAGACGGCTGTCGCAACTGACACAGCAAGAACTGTCCACTGCTTTGCAGCTCCTGCCCGCCGATGTCGTCAAGCAAATTGGAAAACGGCACCCGCTGCTCATTCCTCCCTTTACCAACGACACGCTGCGTCGCGCCGTTGAGGATTATCTTGCCGGCGGAGCTAGGAAGGAGCGCATTGTGGACAAATACGGCGAGATAAACAACTGGGACGTGTCCAATGTGACGTATATGTCAGAGATGTTTTTAGGCGCAGACGGCGCGCTCAACAGTTGGAATGCTAAATTCAACCAGCCGCTCAACAACTGGGACGTGTCCAATGTGACGAGTATGTACCGTATGTTTGAGGGCGCAGGGTCCTTCAACCAGCCGCTCAACAATTGGAACGTGTCCAAAGTGACGAATATGGATCGTATGTTTGCTTCAGCAAACTCCTTCAACCAGCCGCTCAACAATTGGGACGTGTCCAATGTGACGGATATGGGAGAAATGTTTAATGACGCAACCTCCTTCAACCAACCGCTCGACAATTGGAACGTGTCCAATGTGACGGATATGGTTGGTATGTTTGAATCAACGCGTTTCAATCAGCCGCGTCACGCTCCTTGGTACCACTCTTCCGAGGAGTCAGAGGACGAATCCGATGTAGACTCAGATTCGGAATGACCGGCTCGACTTTTTTTGGTCTGGTGATTTGGCGATTTGCGATTTAGCGATAAGTTGAGATGGAAAAAGTCA
>MDSX01011279.1_pt1 | contig 27310 bp, 16 predicted proteins | sample 811141 | NCBI WGS metagenome assembly MDSX01 (sample SAMN05326642, study PRJNA326480) | marine metagenome | isolation source: seawater | place: Atlantic Ocean: South East | collected 2010
AAGTTTTGTATGTTTGGTTTGATGCTCCTTTAGGATATATTACTGCTACGCAGGAACTTCATGGAGACGATTGGGAACAATGGTGGAAGGATAGTGAAACCCGACTGGTGAACTTTATTGGAAAAGATAATATTGTTTTTCATTCTATTATATTTCCTGCATTACTTATGGAGCACGGAGAATATATCTTACCCGAAGATATCCCTGCAAATGAATTTTTAAATTTAGAAGGTGAGAAGCTATCCACATCAAAAAACTGGGCGGTATGGCTACATGAATATTTAGAAGAATTTCCAAACAAACAGGATTCTTTGAGGTATACTCTTTGCTCTACAATGCCTGAAGCAAAGGATAATGATTTTACCTGGTCGGATTTTCAGTTGAGGAACAATTCTGAGCTCGCTTCAATTTTAGGCAACCTCGTCAATAGAGTAATGGTTTTAAATCATAAGTATTATGATGGAACAGTTCAAGAATTAGGAGATTCAGAAGTGGATAAAAATTTATTAAGCTCAATAAGTAATCAAAGAGATAAGGTTTCTAAATCTTTAGATAATTATAAGTTTAGAGAGGGTATCGCTGAGGCTATGAATCTCGCGAGATTAGGAAATAAGTATCTTGCTGATGAAGAGCCTTGGAAAAAAATTAAAACCGATCCAGATCGGGCATCCCAAATAATGGGTACTATTACTCAATTGATCGCTGCAATTTCCGGTATTATTGACCCATTTATGCCATTTACGGGAAAAAAAATGCGAGCTATGTTGGGAGTGGAATCCATTAAATGGAATGATATTGATGGCAGGGTCCTCGTAATGCCGGGCTCACAAGTTGGAGAAACTGAATTGCTTTTTGATAAAGTTGAAGATCATGAAATTGAAACCCAAAAGGCTAAATTGAAAAAATAAAATTTTAGATTTAAGGCCCCGTAGTTCAACGGATAGAATAGAAGTTTCCTAAACTTTAGATAGCAGTTCGATTCTGCTCGGGGCTACCATAGGGAAATAGTCGAATGTGTATTTTGCTATTTCCATTTTTCATAAAAGAGGAAACATTTGATAAATAATAATTTAAATAAAAAAGCCGCTCCAATTTGGAGCGGCTTTTTTAAATAATAGTTGGAATTAACGCTGAACTGAGACTCGCATTGTGCGTGTTCCTTCTTCGGCTGTCAAACGAACCATATAGACTCCTGAAGCAAGATCACTCATATCTATACTGAGTTCACTTAAGCCAGCGTCCCATTTTGTTGCCTGCAATAACTGACCTTGCAGGCCAATGATATTGACCTCTATTTCACCAGATAAGTTAGTTCTCTCTAGGGTAAAGGCTCCAGCTGTGGGATTAGGGTAAAGGCTAATGCTTCCTAGCGCTTCGTCTATGCCCACCGCACAGTCATAACATTTTGTGAAACACACCGCAGCAAAGACTGTGTCAGCGGAGCCTAAGGTTGACAAGCGATTAAAACCTCCTAGGCCATCACTCACTCCGCAAGCGGAGAGATCACTGCTGGCCTCAGCGTCGGCTCAGTCGATACCGTTGATAAATTTATACTGTAAGTTTTCTCCAGTAGCTGATCCAAATGTGATAGAGTATATTCCATCACCGTCAGGGTCAAGCATCTCAGATGCCATTGGATCCCAATTCTGCCATGTGCCTGCTACATGAATGCCATTAGTATCAATAGCACCATTTGCAACTTCCCATGCCATGTTTACATTCAGCGTAACATCAACCACACAGTCATCACACTCGCCCCAACAAACAACGGGAAGAGTGGTGTCCACAGCAGGAATGGTCATTATACGATAAACAAACTGGCCCTTTTGAATTACACATGATCCTTGGTTACTTAATAACTCTTGAATTGTCCATCCATCAGCTGCGTATTTGAATTCTATGGTGTCACCAACAGGTAGGGTCATCGTTACGTCCCAAACATTATCCCCATCGGCGTCATTCATAGAAACCCCATTGTTGTTATTTGGGAAATTTGGTAAAAATGTTCCATTCAGTTCAGGAGTTGTAAATGAACTTGTGACCTTGTTCATATTCACTTGGAAGGTTACTTCTGAAGTCTGGATACAATTCATAGTAAATACTGTAGAGTCCCATGACCCGCCGGTAAATCCAGCTGCTACTGTACCACCATGATCAAATGCTCCTCCATTGGATGTATCAAGCTTGGCAACGTTATTAAGTCCCCAGGGACATAATATATCTACTGTGTAATAACCAACACTTGGGTTATTCATTCCATCACCATATGAGTCTTCAATTCTGAATTCATAGGTTCCTGCGTCTGGCAGGCAAACTGTATCAACATAAGTTGCAGAACTTACATTATATGGGAAGATATAATCTAGAGGTCCTCTTGATGCCATTACATTGCCTGTGTTGACATCAATAATCTCCCAGGAAATTTCGTCACCATAAACATCGGTAAGCACTTCAACACGCACGTCTGTGCATGGAGCTAATGCACCATCAAGTTCTACATTATCCACAGCCCAGAACCAACCCCAGTTTCCTCCCTGATCATCATACCGGAAACGTATTTGAAAGTCTGCATTCTGATAAGCGGATACATCTATAGTTTCATGGACAGGATTACTCCACGCTCCTAAAGTTACAGTGGTGTATGAAGCGACTTGAACCCAGGCACTTCCATCATAAACTTCAACATAACCTGCAGAACCAGTAAATGGTCTCCAGTAATGATCAAACTCAACAGTTAATGTATCGTAACCGACTGCATTAAATACTGGCGAAACTAACTTCACATTTGTTGCAGGGGCCGTACTTCCAGCACCATCATCATCGACAAAGGCGAATTTAGTACCATTGAGGTTTGATGAAGTTTGATAATTATCAATTATTTCCCACGTAGATCCTCCTGGGTCTAATACACTCCATGCGCAAGACAAACCATTGTTGAAGTCCTCTAGATAAGGAAGAGCTGTTGATGGAACATTGCCATAAATGGCTGAAGCTGTAGTTACAGGTCCAGTGCAGCCTTCTGTTATAATCCAGTCATAGGCATAGTAAACTCTAGAGTTTGTATTTCCAAATTGAACGGAGTCAATACTTGCGACGTTAGCAACAGTATACGGGTAAGCACCTCCTGTGGTCGCCCGGTGAAGTTGTCCGGGTGTGCCGGAGACAAAATCAAAATTGATGTAATATGTTCCTGGTGTAACAGCAAGACCTAAATACACTTGATGAGTGCCCGCTGCAGGCACATTAATGGTGTCAGATAGCTGAAGTTCATTCCCAGAATGACCGGAAGCTTTACTTCCTGCTCCTTCAGATATTCTAACTTGAAAATCTACGAGACCATTAGATATCACACTAATGGAATCTAAAACAAATGCCTGGCTCGCAGAAAACCACATTCCATTTGAATAGTTTCCGAAGCCTCCTGTCAGTGTTGTCGGAGGTCCAAAAGCATGGGGTGCTACAAGATTATTTGCTGTAAATACCGAGGCATAGTAATCAGTATTCGCAGTAATAACAGGAGTTGTAAAGCTGTTTCCAGAACTTAAAACTTCTGAAGATGAATTCATCCAAAGTACCGTATGTGTAGGATTTGTATTTGATGAGTTGAAAGTTACTTCTGAGGGGCCACAAGTTGTTTCAGAGGGAACAGTTACACTATCTGTTACGGGACATGTGGCGGGACAACTTACTAGGAAGGTTGCGAATATTTGACCGGTAGAGGACGTGGTTCCATCGTTTGTACTGCTCCCTATTTCCGTATAAATAGTATCCCCCGTTGCACTGAAAAGCGTGAAGCCCATCTCATAAAAGAAACTTCCTGGGGCTTTGCAAACCAGCCTAGCAGAATCTCCATCACAGAGTTGAGCAAATACTGAAACTGGACCTGCACCGTTTGCAAGGCTCGCTTCACCCATTTCTATCCATTGACCATTAAGTGGATTTTTTTGTTCTACTGAAATCGTTCCACCGTTCCAACCATCTCCAAACGCGTCTGTCATCTTAAATTCATGCGCACAACGTGAAATTGGATCACAAAGCTCAGTGGCAAAATCAACGATATTTGACCATGCACTGGTATCACCTATTGAGCATATATCTCTGACTTGAGCATTATAAACTGTACCTGATGATAAGCCATTTAAGGTCTTTGAAGTTCCGGTGCCTGAGACAAGGTTATAAATAACAGATCCTTGGATATTGTAGCGAATCTGATACCCTATAGCTCCAGAGTTATATGAAGACCATGATAAATCTGCAGAATTGGCTGTTAGGTTCGAAGCAGATAAGCTAGTTACTGCAAAGCAAGAAAGTGGAGTGTATTCATCAGCTCCAATATCAGGATTTGTCAGAGATCGAGTATCTCCATCAAAATCTGTGGCTAACCCTAGAGGGGTGCCTGCACTATCTGCGAGAGTTCCTGCAGTATGAATATCGTTGGCGCTCACAAAAATGGGATCGCCAAAGAATGAATTAGAGTCTTGACCGCCGCTCAATGTATTCCATCCTGAAATCGTGTTTGTTCCTGCTCCTAATGCGCCAAATGCAAGAGCAGTAGTTGAGTTACCGAAATAAATATTGTAATCCGAGGTAAAAAATATTCCTGGAATCGCTACTGCTTCTGAGTGAATGGCTGAACCGCTCCCATAATTCGTAACAATGTTATTATGTATCTCATTTCCTGTCGGGTTAAATTGAGTGGCTACAGTGCTTGCGTCTAAATGAATTGTGCCCCTCCATAATGGACTGCCTCCTCGAAGATGCAAAGTATTATGGATAATATCAAGGTTTGCTGAATGATACACTTTAATCGCAGAGTACCAAGATGTTGTATTGGCGGGGTTACCCATAGAAATCATATTATTCTGAATGAGACCATTTTTAGTAGGATCGATATTAATATTTACGAGCTCAATTCCAGAGCCATTTACAGGGTCAGTCCCTACATCATTGATTTTATTATTTTCGATGATAACATCTCTGAAGGTGTTTCCTGTAAGAGAATCAGGATTACCTCTTAAATAAACACCTCGATATCCAGTTTCTATATCATTATTTTTAATCTCAGCAAACAAGGGAAAGGCCATATTTGTTGGGTTTGTGTAGGTATTCAAGGCATTTTCTGCTCCACGAACTTTATTGTTATTAAACACTATTCCATAAGAAACCCAATTGACAATATTATTAAGGTTTTGCCACCATAATCCCATTGGTATACTTCTATACATCTCATTATTGGTGATCTCCACATATTTTACCCAGTAAAAATTAATACCTTGATCTGATGCATAGATTATATTATTGTCCATGAAAAGCGAATCTGCACCGAGTTGATATCCAGTACCTCCCATTTGTAGACCTACAGAAAAGTTATTTATGATGTTGTTTATAAAATGAAAACTTCCTCTTGCTTTTGAACCTGAGGTTCCATTGTTCATGGAATGGTTAAGGTTAGATGTGCTTGTTCCTGCCGAACCATTTATAGTATTTCCATCAAGAGTCCAGTTAGTCAAAGTAGAGTTACCAAGGAAAACGGTTCCGAAACTAACTCCAAGAGCATTAAATGTTAAATTTTTAAAGACGGTATTGTCGCAACCATTAAGGTAAACTAGATAATTGTCCAATAACGAAGTCGCGGAATCCTCAATTACCGCTTCAGCGATATTTGAAGGGTCAGATTGAAAGGTTACGGTATTAACAGATGAAGTTCCCGAAATAGAATCAACTTCAAACCGGGGGTAATTTCCATCTTTAATATTAATAATGACAGGCCCATTGACTCCGTTTTGGGATAAATAAAAGGTTGCCGAGTCAAGAGATGGGAAATCTGCAGTCACTGTGGCCGATACGGTATATGTTCCTGACATCGGAGTTTGCCCCGAAAGCTTTATGCTGGTAATAAAAAGGATTGATAAGAGTAAGAGTTTTTTAGTAAATTCCTTCATTTTAAAGTGTTTAGGTTGAAAGTGCAGTGTCTAGATACTTGGGGGTTATGTATCTTTTGCAAAGTATTGCATAAATCTCTTAGTCGTGGTTTCTGAAATCTTATGATTTTTGCAGATAATGCAAAAGCATAACCCGATTTTTTGCAAATTTTGCAAATCAAAGGTTTTACGAAATCTAAATTTTCTTTAGTTCAAATCTCAATAGTCGGAATTTTTGATCGTATCAATCACTCCATTAATCAGCTCATTTGGGATAGGTAGAGATAGTGTATAATGTTCAATTTTCCATGTTTCTCCTTCCTTAACCATCACTCCGTTTCCTCGTGTTCGCCCCATATGCTTTGAGTCTAGTTTTTCGTCAAACCAAGCTACATTATTTTTTATGCTTATATTTCTCCCTTTCTGAGGCAAAAAAGTCCATGCAGATTTTCTTTTGAAGTATTCGCGACTCCAATTTTTGAATTCGGTTTTGGTCCATCGCTCATTATCATCAGTCCCTTGAAAAATACTATTATCATGCGCCAAAATATTGAAGTAAGTGATGGAATCTGCTTTACTTGCCGCAAGATGCCATGAATCGATAATTTCATTTATTAGTGCTTTTTCTAGATCGTCATCAACCGAATTTGAGAAGTAATCTTGATTCAAATCACATGAAATCGTGAAAAGAAAAATAAATACAGAAACTACCTGTTTTATAATGTTCATATTTCTAAGGTACTAACTACATTTAATGCAAGAATTTATTTTTTCATGAAAAATCCTCCAGTTTTTATTCTTGGAAGCCACAAGTCAGGTACTAGTTTATTACGCTCGCTGCTTGACAGTCACCCTGAGTTATATGTAATTCCGTTTGAAACTCATTTCATGGCATCTTTAGGTCGCTGGGTTCAATATTCATATCGCCGCCAGACGCCTTATGAAAATTTTGAATTTTCCGAAAAACTCCTTAAAACTCTAAAAAAATATTCAAATTCTAAGGATCGACAATCGGATGTTGTCCTATCGGATGTAATTAATTTAAAAAATGTTACTGATTTTCTTGAAAAAGAAAAAGGAATTAAATCACCTAAAGATGCTTTGCAGTTAATTGGAGACTTGATGCCTTTATTAGTACCGGAGTTGGGAGACTCCAGGGGTAAGCGAATGGTTGAGAAGTCTGTTGAGCACGCAGAAATGGCCATGGAGCTTTATCATTACTTTCCTGATGCTCACTTTATTCATATCGTGAAAAATCCTTACGCAAACTTTGTTGCTTTGAGAAAATTTAAATCTAAAGATCAAGGGTATCCGCTTATAAATAGGGTATATGACTCCCTAGAAAATGGCTATTTTTTTCTGGATAAGAATAAAAAAATTATCCCCAATTATAAAGTGCTTCGTTATGAAGATTTGGCTCGAAATCCAAAACAAATTATGTCTGAAGTTTCAGATTTTTTAGATATAAAATTTGATAAAAATATGCTTGGCCCCACTGTTTTGGGTAAGCCCTGGTCTGGAAATAGCGCTTACGGATCAATCAATGGGATAAGTTCAAAATTTATTGATAATTGGAGGAATGAAATTCATCCTAATGAGGCTAATCTAATAACAAAAAACCTTTCACATGTTTTGCAAAGTTATGGCTATGAAAAACAGAAAATACTTAAGGGAGGTTGGAGGCCTGCGAAGGGAGAATCTTTAATTAGATTTCTCTATAATCGCTTTTATTCTTTTTACTTGCGATAATTATCCTTAATTGGGTTTCTCATTTTGTTTTTTCATCTCAGATATGAGTTCTTCAGCTTCAGATAGCTTTGATTGCAGGGATAAATGGCTTTTGTGCAGGTCATCACCGCGTTGTTTCTCCTTTTTCAATTCCATCATCAATTTTTGTACTTTTTGATCTTTTGACATGATTATCTTTTGATCGCTATACTGCGTGAAGAAACTATATCCTGCGTAACAAACAATTCCTGCAATTGCACCAAGCCGAAAGTTGGATTGCATATTTTCCAATGCTGGTATAAAGATGGAGGCAATGTAGCCTGTTAAAAGCACCCCTCCCAAAAGAAGTAATATTCGTTCAATCGTGTTGCTATTCATCAGTTTTGATTATTTGACTATGAAAGTAATCAATTTGTTGCGGAAGTATTTGTAGTTTTCCAAATTCACAAATAAAAATATTGATGAAAAATGTGCAAAAATGGTCTTGGGCAGTTGCTATTGCTGGATTTTTATTTGGCTTCGATACGGTTGTAATATCTGGTGCTAATGAGCCAATTCGTAATCTTTGGAATACTTCATCATGGTTTCATGGCACGTTCATTATGTCTATGGCATTATGGGGGACCGTACTGGGATCTTTATTCGGCGGAAGATTTATTGATAAGTATGGCCGAAAGCCGATTTTAGTAATTATTGGAGGCCTATATCTACTTTCAGCTGTTGGAAGTGCCATTGCCTGGGACCCCTATTCTTTCAGCTTTTTTCGCTTTATTGGAGGTGTTGGGGTAGGTGCCTCGTCCGTTGCTGCTCCGGCATATATTTCAGAAATATCGTCATCTAAAAATCGCGGTCGTCTTGTTGCTTTATACCAGTTTAATATTGTTTTCGGAATACTTATGGCATTTTTATCAAATTTTTTACTCAACGACTTTGGTGGGGTAAATGATTGGAGATTTATGCTTGGAGTGGAGGCAATACCTGCAATGATCTATACTCTTTTCGTGTTAACGATTCCTGAAAGTCCAAGATGGCTTTTGACCAAAAAGGGTGATCTGGATGCTGCGAGTGAGATATTAAAAGAACTAATGAATGCCCAACTATTAAATGAAACACTTGAAGCGATTCAGTCTGAAATCAAAAGCGAGGGAAGAGGAAAAGGAGTAAATTTCTTCTCGAAGAGGTTTCGGTTTCCAATACTACTCGCATTCTTATTAGCTATGTTTAATCAGCTCTCAGGAGTTAATTTTATTTTATACTACGCTCCCTCTATATTGGAAAGAGCGGGCTTTGCGACATCAGGTTCTCTTTTAAGCTCTGTTTCTATCGGAGGGGTTAATTTGATATTTACATTTATAGGTCTTTACCTCATTGATAGGGCTGGAAGACGAACTTTAATGTACATTGGGTCAATAGGCTATATCGTTTCATTGGTGCTTGTAGCTTATGGTTTTTACAGCGATGCTTCTGCGTATTTTAATCTAAGTTTCATATTACTATTTATTGCTTCTCATGCGGTAGGTCAAGGAGCTGTAATCTGGGTATTTATATCAGAAATTTTCCCCAATTCTGTTAGGGGGATCGGACAGTCATGGGGCACAGGCACGCATTGGGTCTTCGCGGCTCTAATAACTTTACTAGGGCCAGTGCTAATGGAAATTTATCCTGAAGGATATCAGATATTCATATTTTTTGCAATATGCATGATTGTTCAATTATTGTTTACGCATTTTATTATGCCAGAAACAAAAGGTAAATCTTTAGAAGAGCTAAAGTCTCTTTTGGAGGAAAACTAAAAAAGTTTTAGTCCTCTACAATTTCTGCTTCACCAAGATCCTCGTCTTGCTGTGGGATATTGCCCTGAAATTGACTGTTCACTTCACCAATTTTTTTATTTATGAATCTTTTAAAAGCCCAAAAGCCGATCAGCAACGTAAAATTAAAACTCACATAAATCCAAAATATGGTCAATAGAAAAGGAAAATCATCTTTTAAGGCGTATGCCGCAATCGCAAAGATTATTGTCTTAAAAATTAAATTCGGAACTCTTGATTTTAGATTAAAAACTCTTCTGTTGAAACCGATATGATTCTTTGCCATGATGCAAATGTATTTACTCTAAAATGAATATTTTTATTTTAGACTTAATTATCATAATTCTTTGCTTTTAAGTTTATTATAAATAATCATTGCTTCATTTAAAATTTCAGCTGAATATTTTTCTTTAACCTCTTTTTGCTGGAGGTAGGGTTTTGACTCCATAATAAGCGGGTTATTAAATTTTTTAAGAATCTTACTCAAAATAAAATTTGGTTTTTCACAATAGGTTTCATAGCATATAAAAAGTGTATTCTCGTCTTTAATTTTTTCGGCATAACGGTAAAAATTTATCCAAATTTTTAGCCAATAGTTGAGTGTGCTTTTGTCACCATTAAGTTTACTTTTATCGAGATTGAAATATTTATGATTCAAACCAAATTCATGATGACACAACCAATTCATATATTCTGTAATGAAAGGATCTTTCTCTTGCTCGCTAGAAAAATTATTGTGCATTTGATAAAGTGAAAATGCATGAGAGAGTGGGGCTCGAAATAAAAGAAGGAATATAAAATTCTTGTTGAAATTTCGAAGAGATTCATATCTCAAAAGCATATTGTTGTTCTTGGCCAAGTAATACCTTTTTGGGCTTGTTGAAATCAGCCCTTGATATTTTAAATAAAGTTCATAGCTTTCTTCGGATAGGGTATGTTTTACTAATCTTGAACTTGTTATAAATGAATCTTTTAATATGGATTTAAAAAAGTATTCTTCCAGAGCTTCATTTGAATTTTCATTGACAAAAATTCCATCTCCATGTCTCCTTTCCTTTCTTTTCTTTCCGGAAGGCTTGTAAATCTTTCCCCATGTTTTAGGACTAAGTAGAAATGGCATATTTGAATAGGATAGTGAGTCAAATATTGGATTTTTTGATAGTGCATTCATCATACTTGTTGTTCCAGACCTCGCTAGGCCGCTGACAATCAAAAATTTTTCTTTTTTTTCTGATCTCGAAGAATATTTTTTTATTTCTCGTTGAAGAAGTCGAAGTCCTAAATTCGGATTATCTAAAATTAACTTATGAAATAATTGACTGACCTCACTATATGAACTGGAGTTTTTTATGGGGAGGAAAAATGGAATACTGGCACCAATGGAAAATGCTATTATACTGGGATCATTTTTATTCAAATCAATGGATAGCATTAACTCAAAAAAATATATCCAAATAAAAAAAATAGTAATACCAACAAAAAATAATACCAACACTTTTATCAAAACCACTATTAATTTCTTTGTGTTTTTTTGGACTCGAATTAACTTTTCATCATCGCCTTCAGTTTTCAGTATATCATCTAAAAGCCCTACGCTTGCTAATGCAAGTGAATAGAAGTTATTTCGATTTAAACGAAGAAAGTATAAAGCAATAAACCCCGAAGATCCCCAAATAAATGCTTCAGACATCTTTTATTTTTTAAAAAACCGTTTTGCTTTTAAGTAAATAATAAATCCAAGGGAAAATATAACAATTGCCCCAATAAGAAACATTAAAATTAGGCTTCCTACGCCCAATCCAGGGCCAATATATAAGAGTTGCGATATCATATTATTTTTTAATTATTCTCGTCCAATTTGATAGATGATGGTAGTCTGGATATTTTGACTTCAAAACATTCTTATAAAGAACGCTATCATTCTTAAGAATCCATATTAAGCTGCTATTCTGTTCTTCAATAAAAAAAGAACCATCGTCTAATTTTTCACATAAACCCTCAGTAAATGAATAGATTTCATTTTTTGTTATTGCCTTTTCTTGTTCCTTGGAAAATGATTCGTTATTGAAATGGTAAATTAAAACCTCAGAATAAAAAGGGCCAACATTTAAGGTTTTTTCATTTTTTGATATATTCTTGGTTTTTTGCCATTTAGTGTGTGTATTGTTATTGAAAATACTTATCGTACTATCATTTATGATATCAATATCGTGTTGAGACTGAAATGGACCCTCGATTACTTTTACAATTTTATTTGTCGTTGGACGGTACAAGAAAACTGTTGAGATATTCTTACAACTGATAAATAGATCACCTTTATTAAAATATTTACACGTTTTTAAAACCGGTTGTACATCATTAATATGCAATGGGTCTGATGCGTCTGAACTTTTTAGGAGAATATATTCTAGCTTATTGTCCAGAAGTATTTGGCTTAAGGATCGATGAAATAAAATCATCCCATCTTGATAATCCAAACATGTTATGGAATTATCGATATAAGGAATACTTCGATTGTCAACTCTTAATCGCCCATCATATTGAGCCTCACCCACATTCAATGATGGGTAGGTGCAAAGCCATATATTGTTATTGTGATCTTTATTTATTGAGTGGTGTGAGATTATTTGTTTTTGCTTCCAAATTTCTTTGCTGGTTTCATTAATACAAAAAACACCTGGTATTCCGATAGTTGTATAGACAATGGAATTATCATGATAGAAAAGAGGGTTTAAAACTCTTCTATGCGGATTATCTAAGTTTTCTATTTCCCAATTCTTTAAAACAGAGTCTGTTCGCAGATTCTTTAATTCAATAATTCGTGATGTATTTGATTTTGAAAAAGAGACTAATGCAAAGACATCATTTTTAAGATGATTAATGGGCTTGAAACCTTCGGGGGTGGCTACAAATGTTTCAGGTAAATTCTGAACTTGTTCTACTGCTCTAGAAAACTTGTTTGGAAATGAACTCCATTTTATTATTGCCTTATCAAAGCTTTTACCAAGGAGTTCAGTATTATTATTTGCCTCTTGTATAATCCAGGCAAAAGCTGATAAGAATGCTAATAGCAGTACAATATTGGAAACAAGAACAAAGATTTTTTTCATCAAAATAATTTCTATTCAAAGTTAGAAGCTAATTGAATAATAAAAACATAATATTGTCTCCTTGCCTATTATACTTATCGGGTTACTAGAATATTTCTATTTTGAAAAAGAGTGTTTGATTTCTATCTCTTAGAGCTGCATGATATATCCCTGGACTTAAATCTAAGTTTAGTTTTTTCTCATCTTTTCCTGCTGACCAATTCCCTCTATAAATAATTTTTGCATCACTTGAATAAATAATAAGTTCAGATTCATTATTCGCATTGCTACGGATTAATTTAAAATCCCCACGGTTAGGGTTTGGAATAACTTTTAATTTCAGACTTATATCATTTTCATCAAGATCAATTCCAGATACAGTGTAACAAGAAGATGTATCTGAACATCCATTTTGAGCAACTATAACAGCATATATGCCATTTGTCGTTGGAGTGAATATTGAACTCATCTGTCCTGGAACAATTGTCATCGTGCTGCAGTCTATCCATAGGAATGTTGCTGAGGTTGCCTGAGCCGTGAGTGTAATTCCATTTTGGACTACCGAAGTATTGACGTTAACAATTGTTAGATTAAGCGTTACCGTTGAATCACATCCATTAGTTCCCGTTAAAATATGTGTGGGTGACGATGTTGAAGAGGTATATGTTACACCATCAATCCATTGATGACTCAAACATGCAGTTATAATATCAGTCCCCGTTGTAGTCTGATTACTAATGGTCAGATTTAAACTCACAACAGAGTCACATCCGTGAATATTCGTTAGTGTAACACTCGGTGATGATGTCGTAGAGGTATAATTGATACCATCAATCCATGTATAACTTCCGCATGCATTAATTGCTTGTGTCACAGCATCTGGCTGATTTAGAATAAGATTTAATGTAATTACCGAGTCACAACCATTTGCTTTGGTCAAAGCATATTGAGGAGATGATGTACTTGTCGTATATGTTATACCATCGATCCATGTGTATGCCAGAGCGCATGTGTCTATTGTTTGAGTTACATAGGACGCACAATTCGTAACCCCTGTCACAGATATATTATCCAGGTAAAAGTTGTTTCCATATCCATTTACAGAGACAAACTTAATTTGGACTCCGCTAGTGCCCGAATAATTATCTAAGCTGACTGTCGGGCATGAAGTCAGGGATGAATTTGTACACCAATCTGCGGAAGTTGCTGGTGTCCAATTGCTATTATTGTATAATCCTGTCCTCCAGTTTGGAGTTCCTCCATCACCGAAAGCAGCTTCTAGATTCCAATTTTGTCCACAATCCGAGGATACATATATCTTTAAGGAATCCTTGTAGGTCGCATTGAATCCGCGGTAAGCATATTCAAAATCCAATTCAATTAATGTATCTCCTGAGAAATTAAGTATTGGTGATACAAGTTCATCAATCTGCCCAACGGCATTATAATTAAAGTGATTTAATCGCATGGCCTTATCTCCAGGGTTATTTCCAGCAACTGTAACATATTCCCAAGTCACTCCATTGTCCGGATTATTGACATTCCATTTGGAAAAACCTGATTCAAAATCTTCATTATAAGGCAAGGAGTTGCCTCCGATTTCTAAAGCATTATTATAAGTTGAATCACTGGACCCATATTGATTTGTTACTGTTAGTTTAACTGAATAGCTCCCGCCAGAATTGAATATGACAAAAGGAGATTGACTGGTATCTGTTGTCCCATTAATGTAAACAGCATTATTTGGAATTATTTGCCAGCTCCATGATGTTGGAGATCCACTACTTTGATCAATTAACTGGACCGTATCCGTTAATGAGCATGTATTGCTTGGTTCAATGGTAAATTGAACAGCTGGTGGATTAGGCATTGAATTATATGTTGGACTCTGCCAAACTCCACGGCCATAAGTTCCTATTCTTAGAATGTCATTAGACGTCAATAATTCTAAGTCATGTACAATTACATTGGGTAAGTTATCATTAAATGAAACCCATCCTGAAGTGGTCGCATCTCGGAAGTATACGCCAATATCTGTACCTACATAGATGCCATTAGAATTTCCACCTTCAAACTGAAGGCAATGAGCAGGGACGGCAGGGAGACCACTAGATATATTTGTCCATAACTGTCCTCCATTGATAGATTCAAAAACTTTATTTGAGTTGTTGTAACCCGAGCAGGAAATAATTACATGTAGTGGATCTGTATCATCGATATCTACCCCTAAAATATTGTATTGGGGAGATAAATTTCCATTATTTGACCTGTCTAACCAGGTGTTCCCGCCATTCGTGGAAAGAAATATTCTTCGATTAATAAGGGCATATATATAATTGCTGTTAGAGGGGGCAATTTCAAATTCATCGATATTAGAATTCCCACTAATATTATTTGAGGATGTCGCTGACCATGAAATGCCGGCATTTGTGCTTTTCCAGATTTTCTTGAAGCCTGCATAAATTGTATTCGACGCAGTTGGGTCACATTTGAATGGAGTCACCCAATTTCCACTACCGGCAGGACTTAAGTTGCTATTAATGGTGCTAAAGTTATTTCCCCCATCGGTGCTTTTATAGAACTCACCGTAGTAAATTGATGCGTATAAGGTATTGTTTGTATTCGGATCTACATCATTATCCATTCCATCTCCACCCACAACTCGATTCCAATTTGTAGGTGAGGTTCTTAGATGCGTTCCATTATCTTGAGACCCTCCTATTAATAAAGTGGTATCTGTTTGGCTTTGGCTGATTTTATAATATTGAGTGATATTCATACCATCGTTCAGTGCTGTCCAGGAGGATCCACCATTTGAAGTTTTGTAAACTCCACCATCAGTTCCGAGATAGAATTCAGAGGAATTTGGCCGAAAGCCGGCATGGTGGTGATCTGCATGAACATATGGTAATCCATTCGCTCCATACCAATGCGCATTAATTGACCATGATGACCCACCATTAGTGCTTTTCCAAATGTTTACTCCACCAACATATATTGTATTTGAATTATTTGGATCAACGGCAAGGGTTAAATCATACCAAGATTGTCCACCAGTTCCCGAACCATTAGCTTCCCAGCCTAAAATATTTGGACTTGTGCTTTTTTGAGTCCAGGTATTACCATAGTTTGAACTAGAATATAAACCGTAAAAACCGCTATTTGAAGCTCCATAAACAGCGTAAATTTTATTCGGCGAGCTTGGGCTTACAGCAACTTCAACGCGATTGATCCCCGAAGAAGGCAATCCTGAGCTTACCATAGACCAGCTTGATCCTCCGTTGGTACTACGATATACTGTCGCTGATCCTCCTGTAGTTCCTGCAAATAGTGTATCAGAACCACCATTTACCATTGACAGAGAATTAAAAGGTCCAGATTGCTTGAGACTAAAACTGACTCCGTAGTTGGTACTTTGGTACATACCATCTCGAGTAGCAACAATGATAATATTTGAGTTTTTTGGGTGGACCAAAACGCGAGTAACTCTTTTTCCAGATGAAACCGAATAGCTAAGTCCTGTCGATCCCCATGTCACTCCTCCATCAGTAGATTTCATAAGTCCAAAGCTATATGTGTCTCCTGCGTCACGGTCTCCTGTCGCCAGATACATGGTATCTGGATTATTGGGGTCTATTGCTAAATCACTGACACCAATATTAGTTAAATCGTCAGTAAAAGTTTGCCATGCGATCCCGTCGTTATAGCTCACCCAAAGTCCCCCAGAGGGCGCGCCAGCAAAAATGGTATCATGATTTGTAGGATGAAAAGCGACGTGATTTATTCTTCCAATACCATTGCTGTTAGACGATCCAGGTGCATTAAATGGTCCCATAGGCGACCAATTCCCAAAATTTTGGGTAATTAAATTTTGTTGATTTACTGCAATATACCAGAGTGCAGGGTTCGGTCGATTTCCATCAATATCTACTCGGGGCTCCATAGAATTTTGCCATCGCTTAAATTGTTTCCAACCGTGGCCTTTTTGATATGGCTTGCCCCTATATTCCTCTTCAAAAACGTCAACAACAGTATTGAAATTTACTGTGTAATCTTGCATGCCTTCAATCCAAGAATTATTGGGCTCACTTTGGGCATGAGTATAGCTGGTTGTAAAAAAAATTGTTACAGCAAGTAGAAATAATAAATACGGGTTTTTCATATCAAAAGAAATTCATAATCAAGGAGATAGTCTTTCATAAATCTACAAAATGATTTACCTTCAGCAATAATGAAGGTTTTAGTAATCAGTCGCTACACAAATCTAGTTAGGCATAGATCAGAAGCTGAAATTTTTATCGGTTTAGCCAACTTGGGAGTATTAATAACGATCATGACAAACTCAGATTCTCCCTTCGAGAATATTTTCATTAAATCAGGAATAAAAGTAATCTCTCATCATCCAGAAAGTAGATTCTCCCATAAAAGTGTCGGTCCAATAAGAAATGAGTTATTAAATGAAGATTATGACATATTACATTTATTTAATTCGAAATCAATCCCTGCGGGGATTAGGGCTGCTCGTGGTATCAATGTAAAAATTATAACTTACCGAGGTGCTAAAGGCCCTTATTGGCACGATTTATCGGCCTACTTTTCTCATTTTCATCCAAAAGTTAAGGCCGTAGTTTGTATTAGTGAATATGTAAAGTCATCACTTAAAAAACAACGCGTGATATCCATGAATAAGCTGCATGTAATTAAAAAAGGTGTAGATATGACCTGGTTTCATCCCGTTGATGTCTTCCCGTATGCTTTTAAAAGTATCAATCCCACTTGCAAAATCGTTACCTGTGTCGCTCACTTGCGGCCTGTAAAAGGTGTAGATTATCTAATCCAAGCTACTCAGATTTTAGAAGAATTTGATGATTTACATTTTGTCTTTATTGGAAAAGGAACGGATACAAAACAATTTCAAGAAAAAATTAGCAAACTACCCAATAGTACACGCCTTCATGGGTTCGGAGATATCGATGATATTCGTCCACATATAAAAGCTTGTGATATTTATGTGCAACCTTCAATCTCAGAAGGGTTAGCAAAATCATTAATTGAAGCAATGGCATATTCGAAACCGATAATTACTACGCGTAGTGGTGGTCCTCAGGAAATCATCACAGATCAGGTTTCAGGTAAAATAGTTCCTGTGAGAGACCCTGAAGCCATTGCAAAAGCCATAATTGAGTTAAATAGCGATAATCGGAATGCAAAAAATTTAGGTAAAGCTGCCAATGCATTTTTATTAAGAGAACTAAAGATTGAAACGACAATAAAAAAAACTTTTGAGCTTTATAAAAAAATAATATAATAAAAGTTAGACAAAGCTAACTTTTATTATATTTGCACGAAAATATGCACTCAAGACTTTTTTTTTTCGATTCTAATTTTCTCTTCTAATTATATTTTCGGTCAAAATGTTAATATTTCTGGGATTGTAAAAGTCGATAATCGAATTCAGGAATCCGTGTCTATTATCATGTATAAAACCTCTGAATCCTCCCCAGAGATTCAGGATTCTTTGATGATTCTATCGAAACCTGATGGCTCTTTTTATTTTCCTGAAATTCGCGTCGGAGATTATAACATAACGGCTTCTTTTATTGGATTTAGAAATGAAACGAAAAGTATTACCGTTCGTAACGGTGATTTGAAAATATTTGTTGACTTTAACTTAACTAACAGCCTAAATTATTTAAATGAAGTTGTCATAACAGGAACAAAGACCAACAAGAGAAGAACCAATTCCCCGGTAATAGTCAATGTTATAAATAATAAAGCTCTTGAAGATTTCCAGGCATGTACACTCTTTGATGGTTTAAAATTTCAACCTGGATTAAGAGTTGAAACAAATTGCCAAACATGTAATTATACTCAACTAAGGCTAAATGGTTTAGGTGGGGGTTATTCACAGGTTTTGATAAATGGGCGTCCTATTTTCAGTCCTTTAATGGGTATGTATGGTCTAGAACAATTGCCAAAAAACATGATCGATCGTATCGAAGTTGTAAGGGGAGGTGGGTCATCATTGTATGGTTCCAGTGCCATAGGGGGGACCGTGAATGTAATTACCAAACTACCCAAGACAAATAGCTACAGTTTAAATTCCTTTTTTCAAAATATTAATGGAAAGTCAAATGATATTATTATCAACGGGGATGTTTCGGTAGTATCCGAAAATAACAACTCTGGGATATCATTTTTCTTTAACAATAGAACAAGAGAAATTTACGATCACAACAATGATGGCTTTTCTGAAATACCAGAACTTGAAAATGTATCATTTGGGTCAAATTTTTTTTTCTTACCTACTAAAAATCAAAAGCTAGAGCTTAGTTTGAGTAATTTGAATGAATATAGATACGGAGGTGAAATGGTTAATAAACCTGCATATTTAACTCAGCAATCAGAAGAAAGAAAACATAAAGTATGGATGGGTACTGCAGATTATCAGATAAATTTCAATGATGATAACTCTTCATTTATTACATATGCTGCTTTTCAAAATACGAACCGAAATCATTACACAGGTATTTATCCGGAAGATAGTTTAAAGTTGCAAATTCATTTGGAAAGCCCTCCCTATGGCGCATCAAAAACCACAACATTTCAAACAGGTTTTCAACTGAATCACAAAGTAAAAAAATTCTTAAAAGGCTCAAATACATTCACAATCGGAAGTGAATACCTAGTGGATGATGTTTTTGATGAAATCCAAGCATATCAATATCTCATTAATCAAACAAGTATGGATTTAGGAGTTTTTCTTCAAAGTGATTGGGAGTTGTCAAATTCATGGAACTTTCTCTCTGGTATTAGAATAGACAATCATAACATGGTTAATGGGCTGACCTTTAGTCCGAGATTTTCAGTTCTCTACAAGTATTCTACAAACGCTCAATTTAGGATAAATTATGGGTCTGGCTTTAGAGCTCCTCAGTCATTTGATACGGATTTGCATATGGCATTTGCTGCAGGGGGAGTGTCACGTATTGTCCTATCCCCCGATCTCAGGCCTGAAAAGTCTCAGAGCATCAGCACCTCATTAAATTATGATAAACCCAGCGAGCTTTTTATTTGGGGCTTCACACTAGAGGGTTTTTATACTCGATTAAATGAAGCTTTTATTCTTCAACCAATTGGAAATGACGGTTTCGGAGTGCTTTTTGAAAAACAAAATGGACAGGGTGCCACAGTTCAAGGGGGGACCTTTGAATTACGCGCCAATTATGATAAGAAAATTCAGTTAGAGTCAGGGTTAACGATTCAAACAAGTATGTTTGATGAAAAAGTCCAATATATTCAAAATTTAGATGGTATTCGTGAATTTATAAGAACACCAAGAAATTATGGTTTTGCCGCATTATCAATGTTTCCCAATAAAAAAATTAGATTCAATATCAATTATATACATACAGGTGTAATGCTTATTCCTCATTTCTCCGGGGCAGAAAATCAGCTTTTCGATGAACTATTTGAATCAACTCCATATTCCGAACTTAGCTTTAAAACAAGCTTTAAAATTGAATTAAATAAATCTAAATCAGCAATCGAGTTATACTTTGGAATTAAGAATATCTTCAATTCATATCAAAGCAATTTTGATATTGGGAAAAATAGAGATAGTAATTTTATTTATGGGCCATCGCAGCCGAGAACATTTTATGCGGGAATTAAGTTATTTTAACGAAACAAAGTTTTATAATTATTACGACCAAAAGCATTTTCTATCGTGGAAACTCCAAAAATCCCTTCTCAATTTCAACTAAATCCTTATCATTCCGATGAATACTTGATTGACGGTGAATTAAGAAAGTGGGATGGAAAAACCTCAAAGGTTTTTTCATCAATACACTCAGGAAATAATAAAAGCGAAATAACTCCAACATTTTTGGGTTCTGTTCCGGATATTGATTCTGAAACGGCTTTAGAAGCTGCTATATCAGCACAGAAAGCATATGATAGAGGCAAGGGGGTCTGGCCCACTATGAAAGTTTCTCAAAGAATTAAATGTTTGGAAACTTTCGTTGAAAAAATGAAACCTCATCGGGATGAAGTAGCCCTACTTCTAATGTGGGAAATCTGTAAAAATAAATCTGACTCTTACAAAGAGTTTGATCGGACAGTTGATTATATAAATGACACTATAGAGGCATATAAAAAATTAGATCGAAAAGGTGCAAATTTTCAACATGAATCCGGGGTGCTGGCTCATATTAGAAGGGGCCCACTTGGGGTTGTATTATGTTTAGGGCCATATAATTACCCCCTGAATGAAACATTTTCATTATTGATTCCTGCTATAATAATGGGTAATACTGCTGTATTTAAGCCAGCAAAGCAGGGTGTTTTATTGATAACTCCCTTATTGAGTGCTTTTAAAGAGAGCTTTCCACCTGGTGTCGTAAATATACTTTTTGGTAGGGGCAGGGATATTGCAGCGCCAATAATGAAAACCGGTATTATCGATGTTCTCGCATTGATTGGTCATAGTTCATCTGCTGTTGCACTTCAAGACTTGCACCCAAACAAAAATAGATTGAGATTAATCCTGGGTCTTGAAGCAAAAAATCCAGGAATAATTCTTTCGGATGCTGACCTGGACCATACCATTCAAGAGTGTATTTCAGGAACACTATCATACAATGGTCAACGCTGTACTGCGCTTAAGATCTTATATGTGCATGAGTCGATTGTTGAAGAATTTAATTCACGTTTTTCAAAAGCCGTCGATAATCTTAAGTTTGGAATGCCATGGGAAAACACTTTTTTAACACCATTGCCAGAACCCGGTAAACCTGATTATATTCAAGAATTAATTGAAGATGCAGAAAATCAGGGTGCCAAAATAATTAACAAAAAGGGAGGAGAGCGATCGAAAAATTATTCTTTTCCGGCAGTGCTATATCCTGTAAATGATAAAATGCGACTTTTCCATGAGGAGCAGTTTGGCCCAATTATACCAATCATCTCTTATCGTAACATTGACGAGCCTCTAAATGATATGTCAAAATCTAATTATGGTCAACAGGTTAGTTTATTTGGAAGTAATGTTGATGAGATTGGGCCCTTAATCGACTCTCTTGCAAATCTAGTTTGCAGGGTAAATCTGAATTCCGCCTGCCAACGTGGACCAGATGTATATCCATTTACTGGTCGAAAAAATTCTGCAGTTGGAACCTTAAGTGTCTTTGACGCTTTGCGATCATTTTCGATTCGAACATTTCTTGCAGCGAAATCAAATAATATTAATAAAGAAATAATTGAAAATTTACTTGACTCAAAGGCTTCAAATTTTGTCACTACTGAATACTTGCTTTAGCATTTTGAGTAAACCCTAACAATAGTGACGGAAATGTCGTTGCTGAAAGAATAATTCATTGAGTTGAACTAATCACTCGTTTTTTCTTTCCATTTTCTGCCCACCATGGTTTAGTTGATTTATTTATTTTGGGGAAATAAATGTTTTCTAAGAAAAATATATTTTAATAAAATCATCTAATTATTGAGGCATTATTATCAAGTGGCTTTTTTAATTGAATACAACCAATTGAATTTAATAGTCGCATGATTAGGTACGTAATATCTACCTCATGCCATTTGACACCAAAATTAGCACTGCTTGCGTTTTTATGATGGTTGTTATGATATCCCTCTCCCATCATTAAAAAATCAAAATGAAAAAGGTTTTTACTTGTGTTTTTCATGGTATAATTTTCATAGCCATAAATATGACCAAACCAATTAATAATAACACCATGTATCGGCGCCATTAACAAGATTACTGGCAATAATAGCCATTGCCACCAACTTGTTACAAAAACAATAAAGAATGTTACATAAACGAAAATCCAAAGTATTCTTGAAAAATTAGAACTTGCAAACTGATCAAAGCTTTTCCATTGTGGAATATTTTTCATAAAACGCTGGTCAATGGCTATTCGTTGAAGATTAATCTCCTGATAGATTGTTTTTGTCTTCCACATCATCGCAAATAAATTTGAATCATGGGAAGGGGAGTGGGGATCTTTTTCAGTATCTGTGTATGCGTGATGCATTCTATGCATAATTCCGTACCCATATGCGCTTAAATAACTAGACCCTTGAAAAATCCACGTTAAAACAAACGTAATACGTTCCATTATTTTAGACATGGTAAATGTCTGATGTGCAGAATAACGGTGTAAGAAAAAGGATTGAAAAAACAACCCACCATACCATAGAACAAGGACAAAAATAAGAATCAGCATTTTTTTTAATTATAAATGGTTATTGCATATAACCGTATAACCGCATAACCGTTTTATTGTTTTAGCAGATAATTCATTTGAAATATCAAATCTCAAATATATACCTCCTCATAAATGTAACTAGTTGTTTTATAGACACTTGGGGTTCTTAAAAAATAAAACCCGAAGATATTTTGTCTTCGGGTCTTGCGTAGTAGACATTCTGGAGAAAAGGTCGAATATAAATCGAATAGATGAACCAAATCAGATTGAGTGAATTATGTCTCAGTGAGACCATCCAATAGCTTGAATTTATTGTTCGGAATATTTCGAACACACGTTTGGAATATCGTGTAATTCCAATATCCCAATGTTTTCAGTATATTAAATGTGACACCAAGTCAAAAACTAAACTGCGATATGATCAATGACCGTGGGTTTGACTCCGTCGATCACCAGTGGCCGATTGCATGATAAATTCCTAATAAACCACTACGTAGTTTGAGCGTTGTACTTAACTGAACTTTAGATTATTCCAAAACACCCGGGAATTATCAGTTGTCCTCTGTGTACGACCAGAAAAGTGGGACGACCAGCTAATACCAATACAACTTTAAACTCTAATTGTGACAACTGAATATTTGCTTTAGTCCTTGGTTTTATTTTTTCTGAATCAGAAAAATATGTTGACTAAAAATGCAGCTGAAATTGGAAGAAATAGATTGTCAAATCCAAATGGTATTAAGGCCTCTGTTATTGCCAATATTAAAGCGATAATCAAGGCATAAATAATGGGGAGTCCAATTGCTATGCCAATTAGAATAGAAAATATGGCAAAAGCTAAAAACCCAGCCACAGTTTTATCCTTACTTAGTGGAAAAGGCTTGCTAATCATTTTTGTTCCAAAATAATTTGCAGCAACATCTGAAATACCAGTAACCAATAATCCATAGATAAATGGGACTCCGCTCAAAGTAATTGCATTATTTGATTCTGGATGAAACCATATCGATACTAATAAAATTCCTAATGGGAAAGCAATTTCTCCAATAGTGGAGCGTGAAACTGAGTGAATACTTTTTAAGAATTTTATTTGTTTTGATAGCGTCAATAAAACAGTGAAAGCTATTGATATTAAATAGACCTCATTTATTGTTAAGAAAAACACAAAGCTGGAGGCAACGATAGCACTTAAAAAATGAGCTGATTTTCTGGTAAGCTCTGCAGATAAATTAGTTTTTCGTTTTATTAATTCTCCAAAAAATAGAATGGTAGAAAATAAAAGAAAGTATAATGATAGGTTATTGCTTATCATTTTTTAAAAAATATAAGATTCATATTCACGCATGATTGAAATATCAGGATCAGGCATTCTATTTACTCGATTTTCTATCTGAACCATGGCATAAATACATTTTTTTGCTTCTTTTTTTTTAACCAATAAATGAAGCTCGCAAGCTAAGGCATTTCCTAACCCTTGCTGTTGGAATTTTGGAAGAACTCCTAGTGTTTTGAAAATTATAGTTTTGTCCGGCATTTCGAACAAGTATGCAAAACCTACTTTTTCTTCTCCAATTTTTACCCAATAGAGCAATGAGGATCCATTTTTTCTGTTCTTCATGGAATTAATCCAAGATGAGAATTGATTTTGATCCATAGACTCATATCCCCAATTGGAGCAGAAGATGTCATCAACTATATTATGAAGGTTAAAAATGTTATCAATGGAATCCAGTTCAATTGTTTCTAGTTTAAACCCTTTTTTTATCCACTGGCTCAAAAACGGTCTTGAAACATCAATAACCTCATCAAACGAAGTTCGATAGGCACTTCTATATTTTATGATTTTTTTTGGCTTCATAGATCTCATGAATTCAATAGTTTCGCGAGTGGAGTCCCATTCACCCTCAAAAATTGGACTTTTATCTGATTTAGAAATAAACTTATACGGTAAAAAGCTAGATCCATTTATGGGGCCATAAAATTGACCGCTATATTTTTTTTTAATATTCTTCCATTGATTTTGTTGGAGATTTTTATCCTTGGATTTGAGTTCAAAAAAACCAAAAGCATGACCATCCATAAAAGGATATATTCCAATACAAAATGCTTCATTGTCAATCCATTCTGCACCTACTTTTTTAGAATAAAAATCCCAACAAATTTTTGGATTGAAAGGATTATCATAACCCAAATTTCTACTACGATATATCTGAAAATCTGAAAAATGATTAGTATTGGGTTTCTGAATTTTCATTTTTCATTTTTTATTTCTATTGTTCCATTCGAGGCATCTAAGACTGCATTGGACTCATTCTTAAATCTATCTGTTGCTTCTTTTACACCAATAACACATGGAATGCCAAGTTCTCTTGTGACTATTGAGGCGTGCGACAGTAATCCGCCTTGCTCTAATACCAGACCTTTTGCTTTGCTTATGAGTAAACTCCAACCTGGGTCCGTGTGCTTGGCGATAAGAATATCAAAATCGGGCCACGGGCCTGGTTGATATTCTTTCATCACTAAAGTTTTCCCTTCTATGAATCCTGGAAAAACAATTTGACCTTTACCGTAACCCTCTGATAAAGGATTTACCTTGTATTCTGGGGGGTCGGCGGATGGCGTAGATGCAAAACTGCGTGGGTACCTATCTTGAGAATGCTTGTCATAATCATGTTTACGCGATGAAACAATATCTTTCCAATCTTCTTCATTCCCCTGAAACCACTCTTGGATTGTTAGATAAAATATATCGTCCCTTTGATTTAAATGATTGGACTTTAATGCCAGGTTTCCAGCATTTAGAAGTATTTTTCTCAGCCAACCAAAGGCAGTAGATCTCAACAATCGAAATGATTCGCGCTGTCGGATATAATGTTGTAGCCGACGAATTCCCCAAGGAGATTTTTGTTTAACCTCACTTATTTTGGATTTTAATGGGCTGGATATAATTTCTCTCATGGAATTAGTAAGAGTAGAGAAGTCATCCATCGGGCTAGGCGATTCTAATTTTAATTCATTTGGGAATCGACCGCCATAAATTGAGAAATAGGTATACCAATTTTTATATAGAACTGGATATCGTTTCAAATTGCTTAAAAATAGTGCTTCTTCATTATCATTTAATACTTTACATAATTCAGGCTCTTGGAAAATGGAATTGGATAACTTTTTAAAGTCTTTCAATTGCTTCACGCTTGGGGTCTCAATGGAAATAAAACTTTGCAATTCAGAGGAAGAATATTTTTTTTCAGCCCAACCTAGAAAAGTCATTAGCACAGTATCATTTTCAACTGTTATATACCAATTTCTTAACCACTTTTTTTCTAAAGAATTCCATAATTCTTGAAGTTTATGGTTTGTTAAGAGTGATAGGTCTAATTCTTTTAATTCTTTAAAATCTTTTAAAACATTACGATGAAATTTCCTTGTTGTAAAGGGGAAAAAAATTGTTTTCCATAGAATTAAAGGATAATATAAAAATCTCAATCCAAGATTCGGTTTTATGCTTTCCGGCAGAAAGATATCTTGACGAATTTCGGAGGTGATCATTTGCTCTAAATTCACTTTATTTCTTTGATAGCCAGGTAAGAAAGACATCATAGCATACCAGTGGTTCATAACGTAGTATAACCTTCCGTGAAACCCTTTCACCAGGTGGTCAAAAATTTTTGAATGTTTATTTATTTTGGTTTCGGAAACTCCACTCTTGCTCAATAGATCTCGATACACATATTTATATAATCTAGAGGCTACACTAACTGTCATTGGACTCACAGTTCCTGTATACGATTCTGCTAGATTAGAATTATCAAACAACCAGACGTTGGCTAACCAATCGACTGTAACCGGACGAATCTGGAGAACATAAAGTTTATTGTCAACAATTGTCCACTCTACATCCATTGACTGATTTTGAAATGCTGTCTGCACTCGATGATAAAGTTTGGAAAGCTCCTTCTTTATTTTATTTGACCAAGGTGATTTTGGATAAGTTTTTTCAATAATTTTTTTAGACTTTTTATTAAAGACTTGTCCTACGATTTGCTCGATAGATACACTCATCCATTCTTTTCCGCTTGGATGGAATCCCTTTTGTTCGGACGGAAGCCCTTGAACTACATGATTACAAAGCCCTGGCGCATAATTAACCATCCATCGCTCTGGATGTGTAAACATAACTCCAGAAATCGCATTTTCACAATAAAGAAAAGGCTGAATAACAATGCCATTTAAAGAACCCTCAATGCCTTGGCTAAGCATGCTCTGTGCAACTTGGATACAGGCGTCAGGTAATTTTTCTTTGGGAACCCCAAGCATTGTCTTGAACTTCCCTGCCGCCGAACTTTTTTCAGTGTCTTCATGGACAGATGAACTTCTTACCGCGTAAAGAGTCTCTCTGTTTGAACTGGAGATTAAGGAATCAAATTTTGCCAAGCTTACCCCGTTTTTTATAAGGTCTTCATCTGCTTGAATAAATAAACTTGGTAATACTCTAAACCCCTTATCCTTTAGTTTTTTTAACCATTTAGCCT
>MDSX01007270.1_pt1 | contig 27275 bp, 27 predicted proteins | sample 811141 | NCBI WGS metagenome assembly MDSX01 (sample SAMN05326642, study PRJNA326480) | marine metagenome | isolation source: seawater | place: Atlantic Ocean: South East | collected 2010
ACATACACGATACGGTAGTCTCAATTATGCATGGTTTAACCAACGCTATGACTCATTTCTTTACGTTGACAGAATCGCTGTAGACCATAACCATAGAGACAAAGGCATTGGTTCTCGGCTGTATCAAAAAGTGATTGAACATGCCGCAAAACATACCCGTCCAGTGACTGCAGAAGTGAGTCTCAGGCCGCCGAATCCTGGTTCGATTCGTTTCCATCTGCGGCACGGTTTTACTGAAATTGGAACATTTGAACAGGGCGAGAAAGCAGTGACAATGATGCTGCGTTCAATTGATTGAATCCGAGACAAAAAAGGGTCTTGTTTAAACGATAAGGATGGAGACCTATTCCATGGATGAGGAAGTACGCCCTGAAAAAAAGGGTCCTCTGAAGTCTGTTGTGATTCAGTCTGCAAATCTTGAAGACCCCAATCATGGCAAGAAGTTTCTGGGTTTCCCCGGATCCCAAGAACACTATGGTGCCAATCAAATTGTCATACCAATGGATGGAAAACCTTCGAATCTACTCATCTTAATTTCATTAATTATAATTTTCATTTCGACGGGCGGGACAATATTTTCGATTGATTCAGGGTCCAGCATCGATAGTGACTTGCTTTGTTGCTTTTTGTGCAATGGCAACGCAATTGGCCTAATTATGCTCGGCGTTTTCAACACTCAATATGGCAGGTGGAAAGGCGACATGGGTTCACCACTATCCTCTAACTTATCCTATCTCATCGCCATATTGTTTTTTGTTGTGGCAATAGTGTTCATCGTGTTGTGGTTACTCTACTTCACATCTTCATATTGAGAGATTTCAGAAGACCGGTGTATTCATCAATGAGCGGACAACCGGCGGTTTGCAGTCTTAGGGGTTGGCCCCGAGAAAGTGGTGATTTTTATGTCGAAAGAAGAACATGAAGACAAGGATGACGAAGACGATTGGATGAACTACGCCAATGCTGGATTCGGCCAAACTGATTATTCATTATGGGATGACGCTGAAAACTTAGAACAATCTCAACAAGATGAGGAAGATGCATCGGTAGAACAACCCGACCAACTGGGTACCCACATGGAAGAAATTCCAAGAGCACCATCCCCGGCTGGACACAAACACTTGGTTCGCATGGGAACATGCGATCACTGTCTCGGCCGATTAGGTGGCAAGAAAACCTTCAATCAGAGCATCGAACAATCGGGTCAACAAATTAGAACTACGGTGCTTGAAAGAGATTCTCATTTAAACAACGCACGTGAAGAACAACCATTGTGCCCGTTCTGTGAAAATCTCTACGAAGAAGCGGAGTTACTCTCCGACATCATTTTTGATGCACTCGAACCATATGAACTCACGCGCCTACAACTTGGGGCGCGTATTCCAAAAGACCAGATGGAGGGCGAAGAGGAAATGAGGAAACGATATGGAGCAGGTGGTTCAGACGCACTGAAAAGTGGACTTGTAACCGCAATTGCTCAACACCTCAATTCACGATTAGAGGGTGTAAAGCTCGTCAATGACAAACCCCAAATTCTCGCACTTATCGATGTGTTAACCTTGACGGTAGAACTCGACATACGTGCGCACTACCTCTACGGAAGATACCTCAAACTCGAACGAGGAATCCCCCAAACTCGTTGGCCTTGCCGTGCATGTAAAGGTCGCGGATGTGAACGCTGTGAGAAAACCGGATTGCAATACAAAAAAAGTGTTCAGGACCTCATTGGCAACCCTCTGCTCGAACTTTTTGATTCAAAGGAACATGCCTTCCATGGCATGGGTCGAGAAGATATCGATGTCCGCTGTATGGGACGAGGTCGGCCGTTTGTCATCGAAATGAAAGAACCTAAAATTCGTACAATCGATGTTGAAGAAGCGATGAAAACAATCAATTCAGCAGCAGATGGAAGTATCGAAATCACTGGCCTGAGAGATTCAAATCGAAGTGAAGTGGTCCGGGTAAAGGATACACCTGCTGAGAAATCATACACCATTCGATTCCGAGTTCAACCGCTGAGCGAAGCTGAATTAGCAGTGCTGACTGCTCCAGTCGACTTAACACATATCGATGTTCAAGAGCGCGGCGGTAAAGGTAAGAAGCAATCCTCAAGAAGAAAGCGAAGAGGTGACAGGAAAAACGACCATGTCAAGCCCTTACCTACTGTCATTGACGTTCCAGAAGGACCGGATGAAGCCACCTTGAAGTCGATGAAAAAAGCGGAACTCGTCACCATGGCTGAAGAAATGAAACTCGATACCAAAGGGACAAAGCCCGTGCTCATTGAACGAATTCAAGCCGAAGGACCTCCTGCTCCTGTTTACATTGAGCTTCCAAACGATGATGTGATCTTGGACACGATTGCCAAACTTTCCGGTGTCAAGCTCGCTCAACGAACTCCCGAAAGAGTCGCTCACCGACGAGCAGATCTCATTCGCCGTCGAACCGTCTTTGAAACCTCTAATCCGAGTATTGAGTCAATGGGTGACGGTGTTCGAGAAGTTGAGTTTACACTCCGCTGTGAATCAGGTACATATGTCAAAGAAACCGTGCATGGAGATGGAGGGCGAACGCAACCGAGTCTGTCCTCACTCATCAAAGCCAAATGCGAAGTGTTATGGCTCGATGTTGGCGATATTCACGCTGATTAATGAGTAAAAAGAGGCTTGAAACTGCTTTTTTACTCTTTTTTCACCTCCTGCATCCGTCGCGGTGCTTATATGGGGAGGGCAGGTCGCCAAACTGCTCGGAAGATGTATATCTGCACCGTCCGAGAAAAAGGAGTCGACCAACATGAAACGATCCAAGGGGCTACGAGTTCGTACACGAAGCATTCTACGTCGCCGAAAATCTGAGCGTAGCCGCATCAATATCAGCCGCGTCATGCACGACTACCAAGAAGGGGACAGAGTGGCTATTGTCCTCGACGGTGGGCAACAAATGGGTATGCCTCACCGCCGCTTCCACGGCCGAACCGGTTTCATCGAAAAGCGACAAGGTGTCGCTTGGATTGTCTCTGTCAAAGATGGCAACATGGCTAAAACGGTCATTGCTCGACCTGAGCACCTTCGACCACTTGAATGAGGAATTACTATGACTGAAGAAGAGCGTTTCGTTGATTTTGCTACTGTTCGAACCCTACTGCTGGATGCTGAAAAGCGACGTAAGAATCTCACCTATGAGCAAAAAGCTGCCCTTCAGCACGCTGAATGGGCTGCGAGTGATGCTCGTAACGGTTACAAAACCGACCCCGAAGTGTTCCAATCACTCAAAGATGCTCTCTGTGAAGTTGAGACTCTCTCAACTGCACCACACTTGGCTGCAAAATTGGCGGAATTAATGCCAATGTATCCAAACGATGTGAAAGCTGTACTTGCATCAAGCCGTGGAATGACCATCAGTGATGATGAGATTAACACCGTCTTGGATCTCGTTCGACAACATGTTGGATTTGAATAAGGCTGCCACCCCTCCGAGGTGATTTGACATGACTGGTGCACGACGTGACCGTAATATCAAAATTGGTTCTACCAAAAAGAAGAACACAAACACCGAATCAACTGGCTGGTCAAGACCTGCTGAAGGTCGACGGGAAATCACCCCTGCAAAGAAGCCCCCCACTCAGCAAAAATCTCAACCCCGACGGAATGATAACCGTCGAAACAACGACAATCGTCGAAACAACCGGCAAGGCGGGCGGCAAAACAACCGCTCACCAAGGACCCAACAAAAATCGCCTTTGATGGACGAACAATGGGCACGTGTTATCGATCATGACATGGCGAACAATGTAATTGTAGCCGTTACTGAATCGAGACTATTGTTATGCCGTCTGCAACCGAAGGCTGGCGTTAGCCAACTTTTGACGACTGCTCGAGTATACATCGGGACAGATACTTCCAAACGGGAAGATATCGAAAACGTACTCGGCATGACGAATATTGGTCGCCTGGCGAACCACGTCTTAGCAGATCTTCCGCTGGTTATTCAAATCTTTATCGAGGAAAATGAAAAGCACTTCATTTCTGCGTTCTTCAATGTCGCAGGGAATATGTCGCTCAAACAGCACGCCTTTGAATTGCTGCAAGGTGTTGGAAACAAAAAAGCGCTGCAGATGGTCGAGGCTCGAGGGTCTACAGGATTTGAATCGCTCTCTGCTCTCAATGAATCATGTAAAATTGACGCAGCGGAATTACTCGCAAAACGATTCTTGGCTGAATTGGAAGACCGAAATATCCAACCACGATTGATTGACCTGCTGTTGCCGGTGAAGGCATGAGGGGCGCTCGTTGGCTGATTGACAGTTTGCGCTCCAAGCTGCCGTTCGACAAATCCTTAGGGCAGCATTTTCTCGTTAACGACGAACTTCTTACTCGTGCGATTCAATTGGGGGATGTCAACGCTCGGGACCATGTGTTGGAAATTGGCCCTGGCCCAGGTGTTCTCACTGAGGCATTATTGGCTACAGGTTGTCAAGTAACGGCTATTGAAATCGACCCTGTTGCAGTAACACACCTTACAGAGGCTTTTGGTCCAGAAGACAAATCTGGCAAGTTAACCGTTCTCTCTGGCGATGCATTGCAACTCAAATGGCCCGATACAATAACCAAAGTCGTTGCGAACATTCCGTATCAAATTTCGTCTCCACTGGTCGATGAACTCACCAGACATTTGAGAAATCCAAGAACCGAAGACATCCAAAAAGTCGTTTTATTGGTTCAAGAGGAGTTTGCAGAACGGTTGGTCATGGAATACGAAAGCGATGTTGGTTCTCTCGGCATGACTGTAGCTTTAGATTGGGACAGTGAAATTGAAGAAAAAATACCGCCACATAACTTCAGTCCAATGCCGAAAGTAAACTCTTGCTACATCTCGATGGAACCGCACGGTGAAGAGTGGCCTTGCGATAATCGATTAGTTCGACAAATGATTCACCTTGCCTTCTCCCATCGTCGCAAAAAATTACGCTCGACATTGAAGAATATCCCTCGACGATTGAACCGAGTGAAAGGATGGCATGCAGGACGATGGAAACAAGCATATGCTGGCCATGCAGAAGATGAAAAAATGGATTTGCGCCCGGAAGAACTCGAACTTGATGATTGGATTGAATTATGTTGCTCTTTTACTGACTTTACAAACGAATCCTAAGTTCATAAGGAGTCAATAGCATATATTCTCCTACACCGAGGGAGGAGAGCCTTTTCTTAGGAGAGTCTCCTCGGATAGACTCGTCGGAGGGGATGCTATGGCCAAGAAGGACACATATCTTGCTTTACTACGTCGAGGTATCGATGAAACAACTGCCCAGCAGTTGGCCGATTCCGGCCTCAAAATCGGAGATTTAAAGAAAATCGACAAGGACATGTTGATTGAAAACTATGGTTTGAAAGCCGATATTGCGGACGGTGTTATCTCAATCATTACCGCAGGCCCTCAAAGTCACGGAAAAGAACGTTACCTCTCAAAGGTTCTCGCTCCTGAAAAGAAGCAAGAATCAAAAATCGAAGAAATCAAATTTCAGCGAAAACAGAAAGATGTACTGACCGAACTCGCTGAGCAAAAAGAGCGACTAAAAATTGCAAAGGTCGAATCCTTCCGCGCAAAGAAACTCATCATGAACCGACTGGGTAAGACGGTGGAATTGATTGTAAAACTCGAAAATAATCTTCATGATGAAGGTAAAGACGATCAAAAAGTGAAGATACGCGACCAACTCGAAACCCGAGGTCTTGAAGCTGCCCGAGACCATGAAATGTTGGAACTTGAAGGAACACCTCAGGACATCGTAGATTTCCGTCGAAATCACGTCCCAGGACTTATTTTTCACGCTTGCCCTGAATGTGGCGATGAATTAGACCCCCGCCAATCACGAGACAAAGACCGCCCTGATGACTGGGCATTCATCTGCTGGGAATGTGAAACCAGTTTCACCCCCGTACTTTCAGACCTTGTTGAAGAGCGACTCTCTAACGGCACAAGAATCACAATCCAAGAAGATAAGCGCCCCCGAAATCCTGTTCCTCCAAAACCAGCCTCAATGGATTTGTCAAGTGTAAACGAACTCATCCGCAAGGATTTGGAAGTCACGGGTGCTACTGCTGATGAAATGGTAAAGGCAGTTGAAGAAGGTGGACTGACCGGCGGACTGATGGATATCAACGACTGGATTGACCAAACGATTGCGGCGAAAGATTACATTCAAGCACAAGAAGACCGAGAGGATTTCATTCTCCGAACCGGTGCTGGAGCTACGAAGTTCAATAAGTGGATGAAGAAAGCTGGATTATTTTTCAACAAACAAACCGGACGGTGGACTCGCCACAAGGATATGCGTTGAGGTGGTGTGATGTCCGTACATTCGGTCACTACCGAAGAGACTCCGGAAAAAGACGAAAATCCTCCCGTTGTTCGATTTTTACAGGGGGCGAAACTTCTTGGACAAACGCCGTATGTTCCAGGAAATACATTAGTCGAGCATGCAAAGGAAGCCGAGGTAAGAATACCAACGAATTGCACATCTGGAACCTGCGGAGCATGTATGGTTACGCTGCTCTATGGAGAGGTCCCATTGCCCGAAACTCTTCCACCTGGCTTAGATGATTACTTGGTTGAAGAATGTGCACGACTTGGGTGTATTGGTAAACCAGCCGGAGATGTTGATGTTGATATCCGGCCACCGTTGTAGGATGCGATACAATGTTTTCAGAATGGAGTTTTGGCGATTGGATTATTCTCATCATCGATATTCTTGCGCTCTACATCATTGTCCGTTTTCTTGCCTGGAAAGTCAAACACAAGTTAGAGGAAGTCGAACAACGTCAAAAATTTGAAACTCGGCGAAGAAAATTGAACCGTACAAACCTGCTTCAAGCCTCGGAAGATGAGTGAAAACATCAACAACGGTAAAGTGTACGGGTTGATATGGCCGAGTTGAGATTACAAACTGCAAAATCGGGCCTCATCGAACAGGAAGCGTATACTCTTGAAACAATCCAAGACACCATTCGTGAAGAAGGATTGGCATGGCTTGACATATTAAGGCCTGACGATCGTGTTCGGCAATTTTTACTTGAGCAGATGGAGTTCGATGAACTCGCGGTTGAAGACGTCTTTGGTCCTGCGGATACAACTGCTCAAAAATTCAAAAATCATCGCTTCATTGTCATCAATGCTCGTGATGCTGACAACCAGTTAGATACCGAACCTGTTGCCATCTTCATCAAGGAAAACCTGATTATTACGACTCGTCATTACAGCATTCCTGCATTGAAGAAATTTCGAGGCCGTTTCAAAAAAGCTGATGATGAAGACCTCGCACTTGGTATTGATTTTCTTCTCTATGAGTTACTCGACGCTATTGCAGATGATTGGACGCCAATTTTGAATTCCTATTCTCGGCAACTCGACCAGTTAGAGTTTCAAGTTTTTGACCCGAGTAAAAAATACGATAACATCTTAGAAAGTATTCATGATTTGAAGCGATACCTTCGTGAGGCAAGCAAATCTATTGAATCATTGAATACGGTTACTATGCGCTTACTCAAACCCAATGAACGACTCATAGGCTCAGGTGCTGAGCGCTATTTCTCGGACTTGCACCAACTTTCAATCGCATTGGTCAAACGGGCTAACAACTACTCATCTGGTGCGACATCCGCCCGTGATTCATACCTCAGTAACATCAGCATGCAACTCGCTGAATCAAATGCCCAATTGACAGAAGTAATGACGACGTTAACAATCATCGGTGCAATCATGCTTCCACTGACACTTATTGCTGGAATTTTCGGCATGAACAGCGATGGTTTACCTCTCAATCAAATCGGCGGTTTTTGGGGAATTATCGGACTTATGCTTTTGTTCGCAACGACCATGCTGACGTTCTTTTGGCGACGAGGATGGTTGAAAACCTATGAGGGATAATCGCACATTGTTCAAGAACCGTAGGCTCTCCAAGTGATACATGACAGGTCGCGGTGGGGTTACAACCGGACCTTTGCCAATCGGTCAATTTGTTCAAATGGTGAAACAGACAGTGGTTCGTGACCCTCTGTTCAAAAACCAAGCACTGAGGGGAGAGGTCACACAATGGAAGCAATACCCAAGTGGCCACACTTATTTTTCACTGCGAGATCAAGATGGGCAAATGAGGGCTGTGATTTGGAAAGGCCGTTGTGCAATTGACCCGAGTATCAAAGAAGGCAGCGAAGTCGTCGTTTTGGCGAGTATTGACCTGTATGTTCGAAGAGGTGAAATTCAACTCAATGTCGAGCGCATAGAGCCCGTGAGCATACTTGGTGAACTTGAAAAAACCAAAAGATTACTCATTGAACAATTGACAAAAGAAGGGGAACTCGATCGAGAGAGATTGGTAATACCTGCCGTACCAAAACACATTGCTATTATCACTGGAGCAGGTTCCGCTGCGCTCTCAGATATGCAACGGTTAATTGAAAATCGTTGGCCTGGATTGCGAAGAACCGTCATTGGAGTCTTGGTTCAAGGACCACACGCAACAGAACAAATTGTCCGGGGGCTCGCTGCAGCTCGAAAACTTTCCAACCCCGAATATGCAAAGTCACGAGGACAACCTCCTGTTGATTTGGTGATTGTTGGAAGAGGAGGGGGCTCTCCTGAAGACCTATGGTCGTTTAATCTTGAGCCCGTAGCTCGCGCAATCATTGCAAGTACAGTCCCAGTCGTCTCCGCAGTAGGACACGAATCGGACATTTTGGTTTCTGACCTGGTGGCTGATTTGCGTGCCTCTACACCTTCTGATGCTGTCGAGCGTGTCGTACCAGTCTTACCTGAATTGCACTATCTTCTCGACGAATATCACGAACGTTTGGGAAATGCTTCACGTCGACAAATCAATGACAATTTACAGCGGCTACGTACGTTACATGCACGCTTGCGAGTTGCTCCAATGGCTGGATTGAATCGTGCAAAAGCGACACTTTTCGCTCTCTCCTCGAGAATGAATGTATCAGCAAATCAAAATATTTCTACGCAAAAAACTCGTTTAGCACAATTAGAAGCATCGCTCACTGCCATCCATCCGCAAAGGGTGCTCGAAAGAGGTTATTCAATGACCCAAACCGAAGACGGTACCGTCCTCAGCAGTGTCGAGGGAATAGAGATTGGACAGCATATTATACTCAATTTTGCGGATGGCTCTGCCGACGCGGAAATAAAAAATACACATGAAAATGAGGGAGAACAATGACTGAAAAAACACCAACATACACAGAGGCAATGCAACGATTAGAGACCATCGTATCAACACTTGAACGTGGCGGAATGGGATTGGATGAAACCCTCAAATTGTACGAAGAAGGTGCGGAATTATTACGATTATGTAAAACTGAATTATCCTCTGCGGAAGGACGCTTGAATGAGCTTCAACTCGATGAAATCGAAGCCGAATTACAAGCAGTTGAAAAGTGAAGAAGTCAAAACTATTGAAGGCGACATCAATTGAAAGTGAGTCGTTTACGTAATACAAGATATGCCGGTAAAGACCACCCCAGAACAGAAATACACCATGCAATGAACGAACCCAAAACGGCACCCAATGCAGGAAGAGAATACATAGCGACCAGAGCATAAATCGCTACACTCACGCCTCCAAGCGTCATTGGTCCAGCGGCTCCTTGCGGGACGGTTGGTCCTTGAGCATGCCACAATGCAACCATACTGGTCAGGAATATGGCAGGGAATACTGCGGCAAGACCGGCAACCAAAGGTTGACCTTGTGATGAAAGCCATACTGCTGCCCCTATTGCGCTCGCTGCAGCGCTTCCTCGAATCAAGAGAACTCGTCGGGCTACGGGGTGCCTTCCTTTCGGAGTGGGTTGAACTTTCCAATTCATCGATATAGCCAAAACGATGAGAAGAACGAAGCCGAAGATGCCAATTTCTACGGCAGACCATCCACTTCCTAAAGCAAAGTCTACGCCAAACAACATGAGAATACCGCACAAGCACCAAACAGTTAGAGCACTCAGTGTCGTCATCAAAAGAGGGGATTTGAATCGCTCAAACCGAGATGGTGCAAAAATCCAAACCCCAAGAAAGATGCCATTAATGAGCATCCCAAGCGGAATGATGGCTAAACTTTGATTCAATACAACTGCATCACCAGCGGCGTAAATCCCCGCAGCAGCGGGCACAATTGTCGATGGCATAGTTCCAAGTAAGCCACCGGTTAGACCACCCCATCTTTCGATAGCGAGAGTGACGAACACAGCGATCACACCGGCCAGGACTGCCGAAAGGAAAATGGAAGCAGCTAACATCGTCCCACCCAACTAAGTGTTTCACTCAAAAGGGTCGAGATGGACTATTTGTTCGACATCAATTCGCTTGTAGCCCCGCTCCCGAGCGTTTTCGGCAGCCTTACTCAACATTGACCTCATCCATCCAAGCGACATGAGTGTCTTCATCTTACTTATTGATTCAATGAAGTGAACAGGATTTCCTCCAAACTGAGCGTTACTGCGGATATCTGCTTCAAGTTGTTCAACGACCATGTAATACGTTTCAAGCAGTTCTCCGATGGCATCTTTCGTTACAGGCATTTTTGCGTGGGTTTTTGCCAGTGCGAGAAGCGAGGATTCTGTCAAGATTCCACCGCCTTGACTGATGACAAATTCTTCTGTCTGTGCAACGTCTTCTTGCGACTCGTCTTCACCCTCGGGAGTGATGTTCATACCGGAAAGTGCGATTTCAAGATGGCGTGGCTTAATGGTCGCGACTCGGTCTTTTTCTGCTGCGACTTCAGCGTGCTTGATAATTGTCGAAAGATGTTGTTCAATATGAGATATTCCGGCTTGAACAGCAGCCGAACCGACTGATTCAACTGCATCGATTTCATCGATCATCAATTCTCGAGTGCGATTGTAATTTAATCGAGTCCTGTAAGGATCGTCCAAGGTTTTGCGTTCGGGGTCTTGTTGAAGAGTTGCTGCTTCCATTTCAGGAACATATCGGGCAAGTTCCTCACACAACAAAGAGACAAGTTGTTCTTTGACTGCACCCGACAACCGCATTTCAGTGTAGTTTGATGCTACCGCACCTATGTGACCGGTTGAGTAAGGCTTTGCCATACAATCAACACAACGCGGACATAACTTGAACACTATGGTTGAAACTTTTGCTCACTCAACCATGCCGTCGTCACGTCCCATAGCTTGTGTGATTTCCCAAGCATGCAAACACTCATGACCACCGAGGAAACCTCCTGCTTCACGACTCGGTCCAATAAATTCGGAACCACAAAATTGACAAAATACATTGACGATTGGTTCATTAAAATACGTACCGTTGGGGGTTTTTCTTTCAGGTATACGTTTACCGACATCTTCTCGAGTCCAACCCTCAGTTTTCTCACAGATTTCATCTTCAGATTGTTCTTGGGCCATGTTTACCACTCCGTCAACCAAGGCCATGCTCCGCCAGCGGTAACCGGCATCATACCCTCTTCATCTCGTATCCAAGTATCTTCACTGCCGATACAACCATCTGAATAAACGACTTTCGGTTCAATTGCCATCGCTCCACCAATTGGCAAAGGACGATCAAAACCTGCTGCTACAACGGGTGATTCATCCAACTGCAAGCCCACTGAATGGCCTAAAAATCGACTCTGATCAGGCTTCATACCCATCAGGTTCTCTTGATATCCAAGTTCCCCTGCCATGCTGTAGCCTTCATTCCACGCATCTTCACAGGTCTTCCCTTGGTCCAAAACATCGACAACGACATCTTTGATTGACAACATATCATCAAGTCGCTGATGCCATTCATCAGAAAGGGTCCCTGCGACGAACATTCTGGTCATATCAACGATATAACCACGATGTGCATGGACCAAGTCAACAAGTACGGGCTCATCGGTCTTGATTCGCCGGAATCCTGAACCCATACCTGCAAGCGGGTGTGGACCGGTACCACCTACAGCTGAATCGAAGAAAGAGGAGACACCACCTGCCCGTCCTGAAACAACCACGCCTCGATCACATTGGAGAGGGAAACGGCGCATGTAGACATTACCGCCAAAACCCTCTGAGCGGCTAACGGCTTCTGCGGCAGCAACTAATTCTAATTCAGTAACTCCTTCACCGCCGACTGCTTCAATCGCTTCAAACATTCGAATTTGGACATCAGCAGCTGCTTTCATCTGTTCTTTTTCCCATGATGATTTCGTTTCACGTTGGAGGTGAATGATGGTGGTCACATCTGGACAAGTTCCCAGTTCGGCAAAGGCTTTGACAAAACGCTCCGAGTAGGTAACAGGGATTTCCCCGAATTGCAACCCTGGTGCAGAGGATACACCGCGTTGAGCGAGCATTTCTACAAGTTGACTCATACGAGGGAATGGCTGAATGTCATGAGGAGCATCGTCTCCGCCCCCTTCGAAATGAGCACGCTGAAGGGAGCGACGAACGAATAACACGCTACGAGAATTTTCACTACCATGCGCAGGGATGTACATCGATGCATTTTGGCGACCCCCTGCGTAATAGTATAAATCTACAGGATGTTGAATAAATGCGCCAGAGATGCCTGATTCAGCCAAGATTTCTCCCAGGCGCTGCTGGCGGGCGGCTAATTCAGAAACTGGAACCCTCCAGTCTTCTCCATTTGGTCCGGCAAGGTCTTCCTCATTCCAGCCGGTCATGGTTGTAGGGTGACGGCAACCGTTCAAAACGGCTCCGCTTAAACTTCGACGACCGGTGCAGTCCAAGCCTCTGTATCATCAATCCGCTTTTGAGCTAGAGAACAGTAGTCGGGTGAAAGGTCAACGCCGATGTAGATGCGACCCGTCATCTTGGCAGCAACACAAGTCGAGCCAGACCCGTTAAAGGGGTCGAGGACAACATCTCCGGCAAAAGAATACATCTCTATACATCGTTTCGGCAACTCTACAGGAAACGGAGCAGGATGATTCACCCGTGATGCGCGTTCAGTAGGGAAAGACCATATCGATTTGGTGTGATGGATGAAATCATCTCGGGGTATTGTATCAATTCGTCCTTCAGTTCGCTCAGCTTTGTCGCGAGGAAGTTTGTAATTCCCCTTTGAGAATACCAACAGATACTCATGAACATCTCTCAAACACGGATTGCTCGCACTTTGAAAGGAACCCCAAGCACAGGATGAACCTGCGCTGGCCGATTTATCCCAGATGATTTCACCTCGCATCAAAAATCCGATTTGATTCATCATGATATTGATGTGGCTTGAAAGGGGGATGTAGGGCTTTCGGCCAAGGTTGGCAACATTGACAACCATGCGGCCGCCAGGAGTTAGAACTCGATAACATTCAGCAAAGACATCATACAGTAATTCGAGATATTCGCTTAATGAAAGATCTTCATCATAGGCCTTGCTGGCATTATATGGCGGTGATGTGACAACGAGATGTACGCAGTTATCCGGCAAATCCAAATGACGTGAATCAGCAACATGAAGAGTATTTGCAAGATTCGGGGGTAATTCCTGAGGTTCACCAACCTCACGGCTTGAAACAATGCCATCATAGAGTCGACTACCGTAATAGACTGAGGCATCATGCCCTTCTCGCTTTGAGACGCCAAATGCGGATGTACTGGTGCTGGCACGGCGTCGAGGGCCTTTGAGGGATTCATCCTCTTTGGGTGCCTCTCGTGCCATCCTTTGACAGCGAACTTTACGGCTTTATCACCTTTCGCGCCGTTCCGAGGGTTGAGACGCGCGATTGGACAGTTGTGACAAAACTCCACTGTGGGATTTTAGCCGCTGGAATCAAAAGCCGAGGGCGCTTGGAACGCTTGATGGCGAGTGTCTTGAGCCTCGACAATGTCAATGTTGACAATAAGACTGTCCTGGTGCGTGTCGATATCAATTGTCCTCTTCACCCTGTGAACAAATCCTTCCTCGACCTAAGTCGCATTCGGGCGATTCTACCCACCCTCAATCGGTTGACGAGTGCGAAAGTGGTTTTGCTTGCCCACCAATCTCGACCTGGAAAGAAAGATTTCACCTCGACGCTCGGACATTCACGTGAATTAGGGCGGCTTCTCGGTCGTTCGATAAAATGGGTCGATGACCTGTGTGGAGAAAAAGCAATGAATGCAATTGAGAACCTTGAGTGTGGCGATATTCTCATGCTAAACAATGTTCGAATGTATGATGAAGAAATCAACACAAAGGGTGATTTCAATACGCATGCCGAAACCAGAATGGTACAGAACCTTGCCAGCGTAGCCGATGTTTTCGTCTATGATGCATTTGCCTGTGCCCATCGCAGTACACCATCTGGAGTGGGTTTTACTCACCTCATTCCTTGCGTTGCTGGGGAGTTAATGAAAAATGAAATTACCAAACTCGATCTCGCTTTAGATGACCCCGCCCGGCCATGTATTGCTGTATTAGGTGGAATCAAAGTCGATGATTCAATTCTCGTTGCAGATAACATGCTGAGGAATAATATCTGTGACGAAGTTTGGCCGACTGGAGGCGTGGCGAATCTACTTCTGGAACTTTCTGGATTCAAAATTGGGACTGTTAATCACGATTTCCTAGTGAATGAGGTCGGTAAAAACTGGCACCAAACCGTTGAAACTGCGAAGTCATTACTGAGTGATTTTAGTGAAAAAATTCACCTTCCGGTTGATGTTGCAGCAAATATCGAAGACAATCGTGTCGATCTTTCTATCTCGGAACTTCCAATTGATGCTCCGCTTTTCGATATCGGTATTCAGTCAATACGCAACCTTTCTTCCGCCATTAAGTCCGCTGGAACCATCCACCTCAACGGGCCTGCAGGTGTCTTTGAAGTACCAGATTTTGCATTTGGAACCATTGAGATGTTGAATGCTTGTGCCGAATCTCAAGGATATGTTGTTGTTGGTGGCGGACATACAGCGACTCTCATCGCAAAGCACGGCCTTGCAGATAAGATGGGACATCTTTCAACCGGTGGAGGTGCTTGCTTAGACTATATTGCTGGAAAGTCACTTCCCGCTGTTGCAAGTCTTGAGGCAAGTGCAGAAGCTTTTACTTTGAACATCGCTCGAAGTGTCGACCAATAAGAGCCACTGGGGAGGTTCGAACTCCCGACCTCCTGATTACGAATCAGGTGCTATACCAGCTAAGCCACAGTGGCGCAAACCCTCCGCTGTGACGAATCATCATAAGGCAAGCGGTTGAAAGCGTTCATGAGGGTTGAGCCTAACCCGTAACCATGGCCGAAGATACAAGTGTGCGTTATCGTAACGCTATCTTGTATGATGAAAGTGGGCAGAAACACATTGGCGACGTTCTCTTACACCAAGACGGAGCGTGGTCTGAATCGAAAGGCGATGAAGATGTTCAGCAAGATATTGATGGGTCCGGCAGACTCATTACTCGAAGTCTACAAAATTGGCATACTCATTTAGCAATGCAACTCAATGCACGAGATTTCAGTGATGGCTACCCACTTCATCGATGGCTTAACGAGGCCATTTTCCCCACTGAAGCACGCTTGAATCCGGAGTATGTTCGGATTGGTGCACAAGCTGCTGCCGCTGAAATGATTCGCACGGGCTCGTCTTTCGCCGCAGACATGTATTTTTATCCAGCAGTCACTGGAAAAGTGCTGAGTAATGCCGGATTACGAGGATTGGTTGGCGGTCCTGTTAGCGATGCTGCTTTACCTTCACACCCCGATGCTGTCTCCGCTCTCGATGAACTCGACACACTACTCAAAAATCAAAAGACGGAAGATAAAATTCAATATGCAATCGCTACGCATTCCATTTATCTGTGCAGTGAAGAAACCCTTCGAAGAGCATCAGAACTTGCTGAAAAAAGGAATGCAAGACTTCACATTCACGTTAGTGAAACACGCAAAGAAATCTCAGATTGTCACGAGAGAACTGGACTCTATCCCGTTGAATACCTCGACAATATCGACTTTTTCAAACCCGGAACAATCTGCGCTCATGCCTCGTGGGTGAAGAAAAATGAGATTCGCATTTTAGCGGAGCATCAAGCAACGGCCGTACATTGTCCATCATCGAACATGAAATTAGCATGTGGAGGAACCATGTCATTTCCAGCACATGCTGAGGCTGGAGTCGATATACGAATCGGAACCGATGGTTCGGCTTCATCCGGAAGCGGATTAGATATGCTTGCAGAGGCTCGACTTGCTTCACTGGTTCAACGGCACGACCATTGGGACCCATCACTACTCCCAGCTACAGAGACGTTTACCATGGCCTCGAAGGGAAGTTCTGATTGGGCAGTTTGGAATCTTAACGATATTCGAATGCGTCCTCTTGGACGTTCAGGTAATCGCCATCTTGCAAACCTGGTCTTCAACGGCGCTGAATGCTTGGACATGTGGGTGGATGGTCAGGCCGTTCGATTGAATGGCCAGACACAAACGCTCGATGAAGCATTGGCTTGGAATGAGTTGGATCTTGCGGTTGAAACGTATTACGAAGGCGTGGAATGATTAACTCATTCGTGAAAGTCCCAATCCGCCAATACCGATAAGGAAGCCGAACAGGTAGGATGGGAAAGATGCTGAAAGTTTCACCTCATAGTCAATGTTGACTTCCGTTCCCGCGGGCAAGTCTCCTGATTGAGTACCTATACCTGCGTAAAATGTCCCTGAGGTGACATGCCATTGTGCTCCATTCGTTCCGTCAGTCGAGGTTACTTCGTACCCAGTATCACCGTATTGGCATGTTTGGCTGCCCGACTCTGACTGGAGAAATGCTCCTTGATTTGCTATGATGCCATCGCACTGGTTCTTCTTTGATTCATCTGCAATGACTAAAAAAATATCATCACGGTCCCAAGTAATGGTTGTCTCTGCGCTCACAAAAAGAGCGACTGGATTACCTGGTAATGCTTCATCTGAAAAGAAAACAAAACCGTCAACATTGGGTGTAGGGATATTTTCTACCTCTCCCTCGACAGTGTAACCTACAGTTCCAAGCACCATGACGAGAACAGCAAAAACCGCCATCGAGTAACCAATGATTTTCCTTTGACCCAAGAATGACACCTCACATTTGATAGAATGCTAACGCCAAGATGATGTAACTTGCAAGCAGCATTGTACCTTCAAGCCAATTTGATTTTCCATCACTCATAATTGAATTCGCAACCAAGACCGAAATGAATGTCGCAGCAGTCTCAAGCAAACCAAATTCTAAGGTCAACGTGACGCCTAATGCCCAAGCAAACAGGACCATTACGGGAGCGACAAAGAGAGCGATTTGAACACTGCTGCCTATCGCAATAGCAATTGAGAGATCCATCTTGTCTTTTCCAGCGACCAAAACCGCAGTAAAGTGTTCAGCAGCATTACCGAAAAAGGGCAATAAAATAACACCGATAAACAGTTCAGGAACATGCCATTTTTCAACCGCTGTTTCAAGACTATGAACCAAGATATGTGCCATCCACCCTACGAGTATAGTTGAAAGCAGGAGAAGAATCCAAGCATCTTTGATTTCCATTTCAGGATCTTCATGGCCATGATGTACTGCCTCGGTTGCAAATACATCAGCATGCGTTTTGAGTTGGAAGAGTAATGCCAACCCATAGATGATTAACAACACAATCGCGGTGTAATGCGAGAGGTGAGCAACATCTCCCATCGAACCGCCTGAATGATGAACTGCACTGGGTATAATGAAGGCAACAATTGCGAGCAGTAAAAGGGAACCATTCAGTTGTCCTGCATCTTGACTGAACCTTTGCACTTTGTGATTTACTCCACCCCAGACCATTGCCAGTCCAAGTACCAACAAGAGATTACCAAGTATTGAGCCAATGAGCGATGCTTGAGTGACGGTAATCATCGTTTCACGGAGTTCTTCATTTTGAGATGCCGTATACAAAGCCAATCCTGCAATAATCATCTCAACGGCGTTACCAAAAGTTGCATTGAGGAGGCCTCCAATCGCTTCGCCTGTTCGAAGTGCAATTTCTTCGGTTGCCTTCCCCATAAGGAAGGCAAGGGGCATGATTGCTACCATTGAAAACAAGAACGCGAGTTCACCCATGTGCTGATAATTTGCATATATTGCAACTGGCATTGCAAGTAAAAGGAAATTGAGTTTGTTCTTTCTCGGATCAAACGATGCAGTAAAGGGTTCCATTACATGTTCAATTTCCTCAGTCAAATCATTGGTCACATTGACTGTCTCGGCTTCCGACATAATCGGGTCGAAGAGGGGTCAGCCCTTGACTTCACCGCCTAAGTAGAGGTTCAATCTTCGCTCTTTTTACGTCCGACCTTGCGCCGTTTTGGTGCTTTCCGAGGTGCAGCACGACGACCAACAGAACGCTTCTTCGAAACAGGCTTTTCTTCCTCTTCCTCTTCCTCGTCATCGTATTCACCCCAGTCAATACCGTCGTCTTCATCATCGTCTTCAATGACTAATTGTTCTGGAGCTTCTTTCTTTGAACGTGTCTTGCGAGTCACTACATTCACTGCAAATGGATCCTCTTCATCCTCTTCCTCTTCTTCCGGTTCAGGTTGCATAGACTTCTCCGAAGATTGGACACTTGTATCGGTTACCGAGTTCATATCGAGGTCTTGAGAAGTTCCAATAAATTCAGACATCCAATCTTCATCGTCTTCATCATCATCACTTCGCTTCTTCTTTGGACCACTCATACTGGTCTGAATTACCAAAATCATAACGAGGAGAGAGAAGACGAAAATTCCTGCTAAAACCCAAACCAAAATGTAAGGAGGATCTGTCATTGAAGGATTTACAACGACTGGTTCAGGCTCTGGTTGAAGAGATTCGACATAGTTACACGATGTTGTTCCATCGATCCGATTGCGACATTCGTCAACGACAAAAATCACCGATGTCGAACGTTCGTTACCTGCGGAATCAATTGCTCGCACAAAGACTGCGTGCTGTCCAGGAAGGAAATTACCGGCTGAGAACTCTAAATCAAGAACCAGAGAACTGTTGTCACCATTGAGGTTGGTGACTGTTGTAGCTTCAGTCCATGGCGTTGAAACTGCCTGACCAGTCCCATAGTTGTAGGTAAATTTGTATTGGAATGAATCAATACGAACATCATCTTCTGCACCTGCGAGAACTTGGACATTGTTTCCGTAAAGATACTTGGAACCACTATCCGAACTTGATGACGGAGAATATATCGTAACTTGTGGTGGAACCGCATCAACGGCACGGTCATTCCAAATTTGCGAGGCTTGATTGCTGGCTAAATCTTCCATCTCAACTTCAAAAACCATCTGCCCAGCTATCGTGGCGGTCGTAATGAAAAAATCAAGTTGATATACTGGTCCACGGTCGGGATTTCCTAAGTTCTCTTGAATCAATGACATCACCTTTGTGCCACTGGAAATATCTCCACCATCGACTGTCGTGATGTTAATGGTCGGATCAGGCCCCACTAATTCACTAAATTCAATCTGCACCTTGTAATCTCCAGCAATTAAAGACGGACTTGTAAATGCTTCATTGTCTTCATTGATGAGCGAAAGTGTTGCGGTTGGGAGTCTCGTGTCTTCTGTTACCTTGATCGAATTAGCCCCAACTCCAGCGTATAGCTCCGGGAAATTGTTGCCCCATTTATCGGTCGGTGTCACTGCATACCAGACATCACGGTCAACGTCATCTGGCAGGGCGAGTTGTCGATAGAAGGAAACCTCTTGAGAATCTCCTGCTTGAATATTATCGAGAGCAAGTTCCCAGCCTGCGTCATATGTGTAGCTGATCAAACTTTCATCTTCACCGAACGGCTCTCCATAGTGCCGCCAGATTTGGTATGTTTCATTGGCCTCCAATCCGTCGTTAAACCATTCAATACTGACTTTCTTTAATGGGCCGATTGATTGAACCTCTTTGAGTTCAACTTTCCCTGGAGGTACGGTATCTTCCTTGTTATCTGCAGTTATTTGGAAGAAATTTTGGGATAAGCGCATGTCCATGTATGTTCCCGAAATGTGACCATACAATGCTTCAGTCGTTACAAAATAAAACGGCTGACTTCCAGACAGACCTTCACTTAGTGATACATCGAAGAAGCCGATGCCGTCACTTACAGATCCAAGCCATGTGAGAGAATCATTTTGAAGAGCCCATTGGTCGCCAGTAACTCGGAATCCAGCGGTCCAAATATGGTAGCGTTCTCCTTCAACACCCAGTTGGTCAGTCCAACTGACACGGGTTGTTTGGTTTCCGATAAACTCTGCATAAACATTCGTTGGTTCAGCAATCCATGGGCTAAAAGCGTCTTCATTCACTGCATCTGAACAGGCGTTAGCCGAAATGTCAGTGCTGAATACATCATACAAATCTACGGTAACAATGCAATAGTAAGCGTTGCCAAGACGACCTGTGGGGACTTCGTATTCAAAGGACTCAACCCCTTCTGAAATGGTCGCAAGTAACTGAACGTCTGAGCGAAGAATGGTGTTAAACTGTGTTCCTGACATGTAAATACGGTATGACTCACCGGTTTCTCCAGTCACGTCATTCCATGATACTGTGGTTGTCCCACCACCTGTTGACGGGTCCGGAACAAACTGAGCATACATCGAGCTAACATCCGCTGGAGGCATGTTATCTTCAATGATTGCAGAAGTCATAGCATTGTTCGAAAGGAAGCGCACATCTTCGTAATCCATACCTGAATCCGTCCAATTTGGAAGGAAGTATGTCACGGAATAATACGCATCTCTATCGGTGCTTTCTGGTATAGCAAGCGTCAATGAAGAGACACCTGCGGGAAGAACTGCGACGGGAGTCTCAACTGCAAGCATGTTGGCTCCATTAGAACGCGTCACTGGATACGTTGTCCTGTAGATGTGAATGGAGTAAGCATCATCACCCGTTTCAGGAAGGATTGGGAAAATATCGTTGTAGTTTACCCACTGTAGCGAGGTGTTGCTGGTATCTGGGTCGAAAGAACCGATGATGTTGTATGGTGTTCGAATAGGAGTGGTTTGCTCGACAACCGGTAGCGTAGTTGCTGAAGCGTCACCATCTAAGTCAAACAATTCGGTTCCATCACCAAGTGTTGTCGTGACTGCATAATAGAAACTGTCATTGACGCCAGGAGATACGAGAAATGATGTAGAATGGGGTGCAACCGTGCCGTTAATTCCACGGCATTTGAAAGCGTCGTTAACAACTTCAATCGAAGAGCACGCAATTATTCCTGTTTCAAAAGGTGTCAAATCACCGACAGTTGATGGAGTGATGGCTTCATCAGAGCGATAGACATTGTATGTTGCGGAAAACAGACCTTGGAGCACAGAACCATCGAAATCAATGTTCCTCCATGAAATCGTCGTCGTCTCAGATGCAGGGTCGAAAACAGCAGTGATATCTTGAGCCTGAAGACGTTCGGGTGCACCTGCATCTTCAGCAGACGCGTTGCTGAGAGGCGCTAATGCAAGAAGCATGCAAAAAACAAGGAAAATCGCTTTTCTCTTGCCATCATTACCGAGCAATTTGTCTGTCATCAATACTCTTGTCTCATGCAACGGTTATGAGCATGTCGCATATTCCGTGACTAAAGAAGGGTTTCAACACACCCCTACGGGGTGACCGGTGTAATGAAATTATTCGGATTCTAAAGATTGGTTTGGTTGCGGCAAAGGGTCTTCATTATCGATTCGAGTAATCTCTGTTTTCGCCTGTAAAAATCGTACGAGGAATGTCCACAAGCCACCAAATGCGGAAATCAAAACAATGACACTCAGTGGGTTAATTGAGATGTGGTCAAGTATTCCAGGAAACACACCGAAATCGTCAACTCCAGCATAGATGAAGATTCCAGTTAAGAAAATCGCCACGATCGAAAGTATGGTTCTATCCGCTCTTGAAAACCCGCGATAATTTCGTGAACCCGCAACTGCTTGTGCTTGTGTGCCCATGTATGAGCCGAGAAGTGTGAGCCAAGCAGCAGATAATCCGAGTACGAAATCGCCGACGAAAACTGAACCTGAGATGCACAGAATCCAAACCGCATCGAGTAATCTGTCAAAAGTATGGTCGAGATAATCTCCCCAGCGAGTAACGTTCCCATACTTGCGAGCCAATGGACCGTCTAAACCGTCAAGTGCCATGGCCATGATAATCAAAAGGCCGCCTCCGAACAACATGTTCGCACCATGTGTCGAGTTTTCTGCGGTCAAAACGGCGAGCCCACCAAGTATTCCAAGAGGTAAGGCAACCCAAGTTACTGTCGACGGTTTTACTCCAGATAACGACTCTAATATGGGATTCAAAATTCCTTCCCAGGTGTCTCTCAGTTTCTCCAAAGCCATGATTCTCAACCTTCGGCCGTAACCGAGGGGTGTTTGTTGTTGCGGTTCCTCAGCCAGAAAAATATCGACTTACATCCAATCTATCGCTGTCGAACTGGATTCTTTAAGCGATTGAGAAGGGAACTTGTTGTCGATCCATGAACGTATCTTTGTATGCAATTTTTCAGTGGAAGTCGTCGTCGTATCAAGCTCAAGAAGCGGTTGTGAAATTTCGAATTCCAACAGTTCGGCCCATGTCCCTGAAAGGAGTTCCCATTCGACGTTGGCGGTAACCTTTGCAGCAGGGTAGTCACGATTCTGTAATCGCTTCTTGAGTTCGACGGGATGGCAACGCAAAAGAACAACTGCATCAACATCCAAAAAATGGGAAAGATGTCCGTCAATGAACGTAATTCCATCTCCTTGATACTCCCACTTTTCTGACAATTGGTGGATGTCAACTGGTGCAGCTCCATCAACAGCATCTGTCGAGGCTATGCAGGCGTGCTGTTCGGCTAAATCTTGCAATGAAAGCACTGGGAATGTATCTTTGAGTTCATGGCAAAGTGAGGTTTTACCTGTGCCAGGAGTACCTGTAACGGCAATACACGCTCGACCATTCATGGCCTCGCATGGACTCGGGCACATAAACGCCAAGGCTCCAAAAGAAGGCAAGAGGAGGAATCTTCACATTATCTGAATTCATCGGGCGAGGAGGCAAAGGCATCATAGGTCATCACCCATTGCATTGATTGTCGCCATGTTTGGAATGAATGATCCCGCCCAAACTCTTCTTCAACTGGAGCGGTATGTCCTTGAAGGACGTATGGAAATGTCCGAGGTTATGGCTACACAGTTCACTGAGATGTTTTTGGCACAAAAAAAGCGAACTGCAGACAACCAAATCATGCTAGTCAAAGGATTACGAATTCTTTGTGATGTGTTCTTAGCACGTGAAAAAGTAAAACGAGCAGTCGCAAGTGTGAAAATCCTCCACCGTGAGCGGAAGAAATTGATTCGAATGCTCAAGTCTGGAGCGCCACAATTGCTTGAAAAAATGACGCCCCCTGCAGAAGACTATCGGCGGGCAGGAAAAATCTACGCAAAAGCAGGAAAAAAAAGTGGAGCAATGAAAGCATTTGCAACATGTGAAAAACTCTCTTCAGGACATGTTGCCAGTGCTATGGAAGCGTGTCAACTCCTCGGTTATGAAAAGAAGTTGGTCAACCGATTCCTCTCGACCATCAAAAGTGCCGGTCCAGTTATTCTTTACAATGGCAAATTCCTCTTTCAACCGCTTCATCTGCCTGAAGTCGATGCTCAACAAGTACAGACAGTGTTGAAAGAGGCAATTCAATCAGGCGTAGGAAATTCCGATGAATGCGAACTTCTGATCAAAAGTATTGCCGAAGAAATCGGTGCAATCCAACGCGGAGAGGCGGCCGCAAACTCCCGATTAGAAGCTGCAATGGATTTACTAAAACCACAACATGACTACTACGAGTATTGAGTTTGGTAACGAGAGATGGATTTGAACCATCGATCTCCGGGTTATGAGCCCGACGGGATATCCAGACTACCCCACCTCGTTATGTCCACGGCTGAACTCCTCCCATTCTTCAATGTACCGTTGACCCCGTCATGTATTTTTACGCGTTATTGTGCGTTTTTCGTATAAAATCGCCAAATACCGGCATTGGATTGATGAAGAAGAACCGTTTGTCATCAACCATGCGAACTCGCTTGACCCTCTCGCTACTCATGTGCGCGATACTTTTCAGTGCATCCTTTGCAGGGTGTTTAAGTGGAGATGAGGAAAATGAGAAAAGCAGTGCTATCGACTTGATAGTATACTATGAGACGACTTCGGGGACAATCGAAGAGGTGGTAGAGAAAAATCAACAAGTATCGGAAACTGGAGTTGATATTTCTTTTGACTTCTCTTACACAAAATCCTCCGAAGGTCAAATTGAAACATACTATTTCATACCTGGAGATGGCTCAAGTGCAATCGAAAATACAGCAGACAGTGGAGAGATAACATACACTTACCTGACACATGGATTATTCGATGCCGCCATTGGAGCAATCGATGACCAAGGAAATGAAAACTATGAGAATATAACAATCCGTATCGATAAGCAAATAACGTGGACCGATACGAACACTGCAAACCCAAACATGATGAACATTGAAACCACACCTGACTGCGAATGTGACACACCGAACCAAATAAGAATTGATTCGACGGTTACAAACAATCCGAACACGTTCGGAATTGGTGGTCAGTCAATCACTATAACATGGAGATTGCTCAATTCAACAGATATCATTGCGGCTGAGTCTCCCCCGGAACAAGTTGGTGACGGACAAGATGCGAACTGGTTGCACAACCAGAACTTCATTGAAGCGGGTACTTGGAAGCTTGAAGTCGAAATTTCAGCAGATGGCGATGGGAATGAACAAGTGAATGTGGACCACCTTGTTAGCATCGTTTATACTCCTGATGAAAGTGAGCCTAATCCGATAGCTGCAAACCCGGATGAAGCATGAAGAAAGAGGGCCAATGTTCACTTTGCGTTTTTAAAAAAGTGAACTTAAAGTGAAATAAAGCCGTTACGTAAGGTCTTTACAAGTCTCAAAATGCCTTCAAAATTTCACCATTAAAGCCGCGCCCTGTTTCTGCTATTCATATACCGTTGCCAGTCCAGCAGAGGTTGGAAGTGAACAGAAATGGCAACCAAATCAAAGAAAGCAGCGAAAGTAGAAATTGAAAACAATGAAGACCCTAAGGAAGAAGCACCTGTATTGATGCCACCTGAAGAGGACGCACCCGAACCCCTCATCGAAGACCTCCCTGGCGTAGGTCCAGCAACTGCAGAAAAACTCCGTGAAGCTGGGTTCGATGAACTCTTGGCCCTCGCAGTCATGTCACCCGGCGATCTTGCAGACCAAGCAGAACTGGGTGAAGCAGTTGCTACAAAGATCATCAGTGGCGCAAAAAAGATGGCAAATATCGGTGGCTTCGTCTCCGGTGAAGCGCTACTTGAACGACGGCGAGAAGTGCTCAAACTCTCCTCCAAAGTGGAGTCAATCGATGACTTGTTAGGCGGCGGATTTGAAACACAAGCTCTCGTTGAAGTGTATGGTGCATTCGGCAGCGGTAAGACACAAATCGGCCACCAACTCGCAGTTAACTGCACGCTACCAATGGAAGAGGGTGGATTTGATGGCGATGTCTTTTACATCGACACTGAAGATACATTCCGTCCTGAACGAATCTCACAAATGGCCCGAGGACACGGTCTTGACCCGGAACAAGTATTGTCCCGAATTCACGTCGCTCGTGCATACAACTCTGCTCACCAAATGCTCTTGGTCGATGAGATCAAGCGCATGAGTAAGGGACTTAATGTCAAGATGATTATTGTTGATTCGCTTACAAGCCATTTCCGTGCTGAATTCATTGGGCGAGGAATGCTTGCAAACCGACAGCAAAAACTGAATCGACATCTCAAAGATTTGAAACAACTTGCTGATGTGAACAATGCCCTGGTATTGGTAACAAACCAAGTACATTCGAAGCCTGATGCAATGTGGGGAGACCCTACCAAACCTATCGGCGGTCACGTCCTCGCACACGCTTCGACATTCCGGCTCTACCTACGCAAAGCAAAGGGTGGCCGAAGAATTGCTCGATTGGTCGATTCACCAAATCTACCTGATGGGGAATGCGTCTACCAAGTTACACAAGAAGGTCTTCGCGACTGATGGTGCGGGAAATACTCGACGAAAACCGATGTTTTAGCCCTCTATGGTTGCGGCACATTCAAGGTCACTTGAGTAAGCATGACTCTCATGCGACACTTGATTGATCGGGTATTGGAACTCACTGAATCTGAAATTGCGACACCAAATCCTGCTACTCCTCCGCTAGGAGAAGGCAGCGAAGTTGAACTTCAAGCACTGCTTGAATCCCTTCAACCTCGAATACGTGTCTATGGAGTTGGTGGTGCAGGTTGTAATGCTATTGGAAGGCTTTCAGAGGAAGGTTTGTTTGAAAATTCATATGTCACAGGTTATGCAGTCAACACAGATGCTCAAGCCTTACTTATGTCCCCAATTGATGAGAAGATATTGATTGGAAGAACTGCTCGTGGAAGAGGCGCTGGAGGAGATCCAACAAAGGGAGAAGCCGCAGCACTTGAATCCGAATTAGTACTTCGACGAATCACGAATGATACGCAACTGGCAATCATCACTGCTGGAATGGGTGGTGGATCCGGGACCGGTGCTGCTGGCCAAATTGCGCGTCTTGCAAAGCAACAAGGTGCAATGACCATTGCGGTTGTAACGTATCCATTCCAATCTGAGGGAGCTCTTCGTAAGCAAAATGCAGAATGGGGACTTGAGCGCTTAAGAGAACATTGTGACACGATTCTGGTTATTCCAAATGAGCGTTTATTGGAAATTGAAGGTGTCAAAGACCTACCAATTTCCAGTGCTTTCCGTGTAGGAGATGAGTTACTCGTTCGTTCTATTACTGGTGTTGCAGAGTTACTTACAATCGATGGCATGGTCAATCTTGACTTTGAGGACTTACGCTCCGTTATTAATTTCGGAAGTGGTGTTGCTATGATTGGACTCGGTGCTGCTTCTGGACCTGGTCGCGCTGAGGCTGCTACGATGGAAGCCTTGCATTCACCATTGTTGGATATCGATGCATCTGACGCAAGAGGGGCGCTCATCAATGTTGTCGGCGGTGCAAATCTAACACTCGGAGAAGCTGAGCGATGTGCTAAAATTATCAAAGAAAAGATTTCACCACACGCCCAAATCATTTGGGGTGCGGCAGTGAAAGAGGAACTTGAGGAAGAACTACGCGTAATGCTTGTGTTAACCGGTGTGAAGAGTGAACAAATACACGGAGCCAGCGAAAATCGGCAGTTGCGAGCTTTACGTAACCAGCAAATTGAAT
>MDSX01046506.1_pt1 | contig 27271 bp, 13 predicted proteins | sample 811141 | NCBI WGS metagenome assembly MDSX01 (sample SAMN05326642, study PRJNA326480) | marine metagenome | isolation source: seawater | place: Atlantic Ocean: South East | collected 2010
TTAGTCAAGAATCGTCGAGAGGTATCCCGGCTCGAGGAGTCTAAATTTTTCGGACCCGCCCGTGAGCTTTTCTAAGATGTTCTTTTTTTGATCTTTTCCCAGAGAACTCCACCTAGAATAAAAAACTAAGCTATACTTATCCCCCTTGATTGGATTGTTCCAATGCTCGAATTTGCTGCCGTCGTAGATGACCCACTTCCCGTGCGTGTCGAACGTCTTTTTTACGCCCGTCTCGGGGTGCTGGATGTTTAGTTCCCCGCCCGTAAACTCGCCGACGCTCGTGATGAGCGACAGCGTCGAGTTTCGGCTGTCTTTGTGTTTTCGGCATCGCAAATTGTGATTCACCGTCACGGATTCGAAGACAAAGTCCGGCAGTCGTTCTTTCATGTATCGCTCGATCACATCGTACACTTCCGGGTAATCGTTCGTCAATTTGGAAGGGCGCGGTTTCCAGGAACTCTGCGGATTGGCCGTCATTCCGAAGACGCCGCTTTCGCAGGGCCCGTTGCGGTACGCTAGATTTTTGCGGTGGATCCCGGTCGTGGCGCCGTCGCGCTTCGTCATGCGATTGCCGTTCCATTTTCGGTTGTCGATAATTTTGACGGTTTTTAAGGCGTTGTACAGTTCGGCCTCGGTGACCATATTTTCATTGTTACTATAAATATATATTTTATATGGCTTGAAGTAATTTCTGGCAAATCGGTTCTTCGATGGAAAAAACGCCGCGGACGTGGTAATCCCTAAACTTTTGACGACACGACCAATCCGTGGCCAACGTCGCCTTGACTTCTTTTTCTTCCGCCGTCTCGTCCTCAAAAAATTGAGCAAAGAATTCCCTGGTGGTCTCAATCAAATCTCGCGGCGCCGTATTGTGTCTCGAAAATTCAATGATTGGTTCGAAATGCTCGATGCTCGACAAATGGGCTATGATCACAACCGGGCAGGTCGGGGAATGGAATTTTTTGATGATGCCGACCGGCGACGACGCAGACGCACTTACGATGATCAAGTTGATGCCATACATTTGACTCACAAAGGAGTAAATAAAATCGCAAGCATACGTCGTCTGCTTCGACACGTTCTCAAAATCCGGCGCCAACGGTCGAACATCTTCTTCGAGGGACTGGACAAACTCTTCCCATTTTTCTTTGTTAATTAATACTTTTCGAAATTCGATCCCAAATGGGCGCCTCGATGATTCGTAGACAACGTTGCAAGCGTTCAGCGCGAGCACCAGGCTATGAAAAAAGCACGTTCCATCGCCATGCGTGTGAGCTCTCATGTACAATTTGTTTGAATGATTAAACCATTCGTGTTCTAATTGAATTCCGTCGATGGGAGATTCCAAATTTTTCGACATGACCGTGCGTTGATATTTGCAAAAATTGTTTTTTAGCTGTAGTAACGAACTAAATGACAGGACCCTTTACGTCGGGACTTTTGTTTTTTATGTTGCTGCTACTGTATATTCTATGGCAAGTCAGAAAACTAACGCGGGAATTCAGGTCGTACAAGATATCAAATTCTAATATCAATCACAACGAACTCAACGAAGAAGACGTCAAGGAAATTATATCCGAAGAGACGAGCACGCCGCTCAAAAACCTTGAGCGCGGACAATTTGAATTGTTCCAGAAAATTGCGAGTTTGACATCCAAACCTCCCGAAAATTCTGAAAAACCCCGGTCTCCTCAATTTCCAACGCAAAGAAAAGTTTCTTTTTCTGAACCTAATTTAAAAGCAAAGCTATTCAAGAAGACCGAAAGGCACGACGTGATTTCGGTGAACCGGATGCCAATCCCTAACAATCCACCCATAGATCTCGATACAGATTCATTACCCGCGGCTCAAGCCCCCGCGCCAGCCCCCGCGCCTGCGCCCGCGCCTCCACTTAAACGACCTAAGTTAGTGCGATCTACTAATCGAACACAGCCTCCCACTTCCGTAATAAATACTGATGTTAAAAAGAAAGCGCCACAACCCACGATCCAACGTGGGATTACTCCTCCTGTACCAACGCCTCCTCCATCAGCCCCAGTAGTAACGCAACGACGCAGGGTGGCTCCGGCGCCCCCTCGCGCGGCAACTAAGGTTGTAAGCAAACCAAGAGAAAAATTACCAACCGCGTCGCCGTCGCCACCGAAGCCCCAATTACCACCGGTGCAAGAGGAAGCGGTGCCGCAAGCCGTTCTTGTTGATATCCCACCGCCGGCGGCGCCAGAGCCGGTAATTGAGCAACCGCTACAGACTCCAGCAGAGATACCATCGCCAAGACCAACCCCTGAACACGAGTCTGTGGTACAATCATCAAAAGAAGAATTGTCCAATCAAAAAACGGATGTTGAAGCAGAAAATAAGAAGATAGAAATAGTGCAGCCGTCGGCAAGAGTTACGCGATCTAGAAGAAAGAAGAAGTGAATTTCAAAGCACAGTTTAAATTTAAATGTCTCAAATTTTGAAAAGGAGGGCAAGAAAAAAGCGTTCGAACAATGATGCGAATCTAGCATTGATCCCGCAAGAATCTATTTTTCCCACACATACTTTTTTTGGCTTGGTTTGCGCTTGCAATCTATGCAAAAATAAAGAAGAAATTATAATTACGCACACATGTGCCCGGCCACCACCCGTCCAAAAAAGGTGGCAAGAGCCGCCCGCATACCACCTCATAACACAAGCCGAGCTCGCCGAAGCAAGCCACGAGGAACGCGTGGGTAAAGAATTGATGGAGAGGTCTGAGAAAAAACAAGCTGGGCCGGAAGATAAAGTCAAAGTAAAAAATGATTTGCCGCTGCCGCCGCCGCCGCCGGCGCCGCCGCCGCCCCCGAAGCCATTTTTTATTTCCAATCAAATCATTACAAATGTCATTGAATCTTTGAAAAAAAATAACGTGACGACTATAATTGGCGAATCTCAGACTGGGAAAACGACGTTAGTAAAATATGCGGCACATGTTCTAAAAAAAAAGGTGTTGCAGATAGATGACTTGGATTACGACAATACTTCCTCCCCCTTGTTGAATCAAATATCAACGGCCCCAAAAACATTGAAAGATTACATAATATTATTCGACGTGGTGGATTATTGGCCAATTTCCATGACGAATCGACTCGTAGATCTTTGCAAGCAAAAAGATAAGTGGTCTTCTCACGTAGCAGTGATTTTTTACGATCAAAAATGTGTCAATGCAAAGAAAGTTGCGAACGCATTACCCAAAAAATGCACCGCGCATCGCCTGTATGCCAAAAAAAGGAACATTACTACGGAAAACTTTGATTCTTGCTTTGGTCGCTCAGATAATTTTGATTCTTCTTTTGAGGTTGCGAAGAAGATGTTATCAAAAAAAAATAATGAATTGGATGTTTTGTCGTTGCAATCGGACGAATTTCTAGAAAATTTGTTTCACTGGAACTATTTATCTTTTTTTACATCAACAAAGCCGCATTTACCAACGCTTGAATATATGGCACAAGTCGGGGATATGTTTTCAGAAATTGATATTATGAGTCCGGGAAGCCCTCATCGGACTGCTCGTTTCGCAATCACGACCACGGGCATCAAAAAACTTCCCGGAAAACAAGTGTTTCCAAACGCTGGGTTTTTGCCTCGGTCAAAAAAGTCCAAGAATGCAGCTACGGATTTATCAATATTGAACTCAAAAAATATTTTTGCGCGTTCATAAATTTTAATTTTTTAATTTTTATAAATAAAATGGAACCAAAACAACCTGCCGTTGGTTTGAGCTCGGTAGTTGACAATCTTAAAACGACATGTCAGGGCGGCGAGTGCAATTTGTTTTCTAGCAACGTGGTTGACGAAAATGTATCTAAGATTTCTAAAATTTCTAAAATTTCTGAACACAATAAGAGCGTCGCGAGCAAAAAGTCCCAACTAAAAGATATTGCGGGCGGCAGTAGCGAAGAATTAATATTTGGTTTCCCGAGGCGCGTCGTTTTTATCGCGGTGACTATCGCATTTGTCGTATTTTTGTATTTGTGGTTGAAGAGGAGAGACGCCAAAAGACTACAAATCATAAAAGATAACTTACCAGCGAATTCGGAAGCTAGCCTAAAGTCGCGTACCCAGCCGCCGCTTGCGCCGATTGCTCCGGTGCCACAACCTGAACCGCGCGTGCCGCCGCCGCCAACAAGACCGGTGCCTACCCCTAGCAAAAATCCCATCATAAAGCCGGTCGTGACGAAGAAGCCGGCGCCCAAGCCACCTGCCAAAAAGCCAACTTTGCTCAGAAAACCACCTGCCCAAAATCCGCTTGCGGGGAAAAAAGTGTCGGCTCAGCCAGCCCAGCGCGCGCGACCTACGCGAACGCCACCACCGCAGGAAAAAGAGCAACCACAACCTCCCGCTGAAGAAGACTTTACATATCTTAAAGACTTATAGTTGCTTGAATTTAGTTTCTGGTCGTTTCAATCCGCTTTTTGGTGCTTGATTTTTTTTTAAACGTAGTTTGCTCTTAATTTTTAGAGCAATAATTTTGGTGACGTAATAAATTTTGGTAGACGTTTCTGGAGATTTTAATAAAAGGAAAAGTAATGTGGAGAAACCCCCGAAAAGGATGCCAACATAAAAATACATTTTCAAGAGTCTCCAAATTGTTTAGCAATCCAAGAGACAAAAGCAAATTTGAAAAGTGATCATGAATTTGAGCGAGGAGTTTTTCGTTGACGGTCAACCGCCATGCAAGAAGAAGAAGATCGCGAGTAGCGGCAAGGATTTCGTAGTGCTGATGGCGAGCTCTACAGCTCTCAAGACAGCGGTTGAGATCATGTCGCATACGTTGATAGACGCGACGTTTGCAATCAAGCAAATAGGTGAAAAATCCGAGGGAAACGTAGATTTAAGAGTGGATGCGATGGATAATTCGCTAGTTTGTGCGTGCAAGTTGAAAATAGAATGCAGTGGAGAAGTGAACATGACAGATGATTGCGAATTTTGCATCAAGCTTAAGCCGTTCTTAGAAATTTTGCGCGCCCTTCCGGGAAACGAAGGCATAAGGATTTGTCGCAAGGAAGCTAGCAGCCAGATAGAAATTAAAACCCTGGGGGCCGAATGTCATTATTACAAGATTCAGACGTTGGAAGACACGTGCAACTCGAATCCGTTGGACATTTGCGAAAGCACGTATTCTGTTGATTTTGATTTGACAAAACTTAAGGCTCATCTTAGAGTTGTGACGAATTTGAAATCTGATGCATTGAAGTTTGAAATATTTAAAGTAGAGGATCATGGCGAATACTCTGGACAGCTTGTGTTCAAATTGTCGTGCAAGGGCCAAGATGCATCTGCAGAATGGCATTTTTTTAGTCCTACGTCCGAATCCCAAGTTAGTTTTTTACCCAGAGAGCTAAAACGTGCCCCATTGAAGACGTTATATAGCGAAGAATATAGCACCGAGTATCTTAAGAATTTTACCAAGTCTATGGAAAGAAGCAACGTGATCTTATCTTTCAACGACAACGAACCAAAAGTCATTGTTCTAGAATATTCGCTCGGTCAAGAAAATTCTTCTATTAATTTTTTGCTTGCTCCAAAAATTTCTGAGAGTTGAGTTCATTGAAAAATTTTTTTTTTCGCTAGTGATAATAAATGCAAATTTTTGTCAAAACTCTAACTGGAAAGACAATCACTCTCGATGTTGAACCTTCCGATTCAATCGAGAATGTAAAGCAAAAAATTCAAGACAAGGAAGGAATCCCGCTAGATCAACAACGCTTGATCTTCGCGGGCAAGCAGCTCGAAGACGGACGATTGCTAGCTGATTATAATATTCAAAAAGAATCTACTCTCCATTTAGTATTGCGTCTCCGCGGTGGTGGTTGTGCGATAGGCGCTCGTCGCCGTCGTCATGGCGCTGCGAGCCGGTCGAAACGCTTTTGAAATATACGCGACGTGGATGAGGCGACGCCAGCCTAAGCCAAAATGTTTAGTTCCGGACACAAACGCGCTGTTCCCAAAAATGTTCAAGAGTCACAATTGCCCATGCACGTGCGTAAATTTTTGTAGATACACTCCCAAAAAAAATAATGAATTCGATAATATTTTGATGACTTATTCCGAAACTAAGATTAGAAATTATTACGCGCGCCTAGAGAGACAAAAAAAATTAGTTATATTTGAATAATCATGCGTTCATGCAAAAGCTTTTTTTTTTACTAACTTATTTAAAATGGCGTACTTCGATCCGCAAAACCAGCTTCTCGCGTCCCTCCAAATTTACGTAGACAATACGCTAGACGAGCTATCAGACATCGCCGAGGGAAACATCGAGAGGTGGAAGGTTGGCCTTCGAGACGTGCAAAACTGGGACGACGAAATCCTTGCTCAAGAGTGCTTAGTTTTAAACGATGTTGATCCTGAATTTAACAAGTTGTTCTCTAGCATCGTGGACGAAGTTCCCGACATGCGAGAATTCATACACGTTTTTATGATTGAAATTTGCAAATTATCGTCGATTAAGAACAGAGAATATTTCACTAGATTCGGTCACCGAGACAGGGGCGATCTGCAGAAAACAGTTTTGACAAAAGTATTTAGGAAATTGAATTTGTCGCCCAAAAAGATAGTCCCGCAACACGCGGCGATGCACTTGAATCCAAACGATTCAGTCAGCTGCGTGCCAAGAGACGTGGAAGTGTCTACTCATAGCAGGAGAGAAGAAGCTTTTAGTCAGCCCAGCAAAATATCAGCAATCACGCAAAACGAGCAGTTGTCGCGCCCGCCATCTATAAGACCTAGCCCGGCGCGGAATTTGTCGACGGTGCGCGAGCCCAGCGTACGCTCTAGACGATCTGTGGTTCGTACTAACTCTGTAGCTAGGGACAAAAAAGACTCTCAAATCCTTGAAATGCGCACGGACATGGAAGAAAAATCACCGGCTGAGCAGGCCATTGATCCCGTCCCAGAAGACGAGTGTAAATTATTTTCTATAATTTCCCAGCGCGACGCAGCTGATTTAGACAACGTACCCGATCGACCGCCAACTATTAGACTTTCATCGATTAGCAAACCAGAAAATGATTTAGAATCTGTCTCTAAGAAGTTTCCAGAGGCGTACAACGATTTGATGAGTGGAGTTTCTTTAATGAGATGAAAATCTGAATTTAGTCAAATTTTTTTTTATTTTGTTTACTAAAAGATATGAATTCTCCGTCTCCGCTGTATAGTTTATTCCTATTCGTAATGGTTTTTGTAATTTTCCAATGGTTGTTCACTGCATTTAATATGATATATTCCGACAGCTTGTTGTATCCCTACGATTTGTTCGGGCTCACGCTAGACGTAACGGATTCGTTCGGCCCCAGAACATGGGGTTGTAACTTATATCAGAACTTAAGCGCAGGCATAAACGAAAAGGAGAGCGACCGGTATCCTAGTTATCAGGGATTAAGAATCACGCAAATTGTTGTATATGGGGTTGTAACATTATCGATGTTATTGATTGGTATGCTCGTCATGTTTCCATCGATGATTGGCGACGGCTACGGTGGAAAATCGTTGTTGTTCTACATACCGTATGGATTTCTAATTCTTGGTGCATTAAATCTCCTGATTTCTTCGTATGGTCAATTAGGGTACTTTAAACAAGGGGATGCTAAATACTCAAAGCAAGTTTCGTTTGACTTCATAGGAACCCTCTCGCAAATAGCGCTCTTTCCACGTGCAACAGAAGACGGTATAAGCAAAGTCTGGGACGTCCAAACGAGTTTCAATTTTATATTTGGCCTCGGTGCGGTTTGTCTCTTATTTACGGGATTTTGGTACATCGTAAAAATAGGCGGCGTAGATTCTTCGTCTATACAAAAAATTACTAGATGCGAGGGCGGTTTAACGCGGACGGCTTTAAATTGGAGTTTTTTAGCACTCGTCATGGTAATTTACTACGGTGGATTCCTGTCCATAACTGTCGGGGCGATTAACAATAAATACGTCGGCTACCCGACTGTCGATGGCAATTGCAACAAAACGTATAAAAAGATTGATTCTATATCAATAACTCCAAAAACTTTTACCGTACAAGTGGTACCCACTGACGAGGGAAATATTAAAGGTTATTATAAAATCGATGGAAATTTGACGAATGATATAACGCTCTTCAGGAATTCCACGTATACTTTTGATCTTAACGATGCATCGCTGCATGACCACTCATTTCTCATAGGTACTTCTGCAAATAATCCCTACCAACAAGGAATAAAGTATTACCTCAATGGCAGCGAAGTATCATTTAGCGTTTACAAACCCGATCACACTACAAGTAATTTCAGAGCAAACGGCGTCATCGGCTCGGCGGGATGTGCCGAAACGAGTCCATGCACTGGGGACCGAAAACTGACGTTTACCGTTGCCGATGATGCACCGAGCGAATTGGTAATTTATGCCCCTGATACTGCGACCGGATTGAACTCAACCAGAAAAATTAAAGTAGAGAATTTCTAGATTGTTCAATTAAAATGCCTTGTAATACTTAGGGTTGTATTCTAGCCGGACATGCAGATAGCTCACGCCGTGGCCATGCGTGCTTATGTATTGACCTTTTTTTACATTTTTTGCGACTCTTCGAAAGAGCGCGAGCCATTCTCGGTCGGATGAGCGAATAGCAAATTGGTATATGTTGGCATATGGTTTATTGGGAATGACTAAAATGGCATCTTTGGACAAATTTAGAAATTGGGTCGAAAGACTTCTAAAATTTTTATCCAAGTAATTTTTGTATGGTCTCGAGTCGGGAACGCTCGGTAATCGCGGCGACTTTCTGATCCTGTACTCTATTTTGTTCAATTTATCTAGTTTACGCGCTTCAAAATAAATATTGTTTTGCTTGCTTGCGATTTCTTTTTTAAAATCCAAAATTCCTTTTTTATTCACGAGGTTTAAAATTTTAATAGACGAGCGCCGAGAATTGGATTTTTTCATGTTTTACATGATGTATATATTTTATTAAATTCTAGGTTTGTGATCAAAATGTTCGTTGCTTCTTTTTTGAAAGCCTATTTTTTTGATGGCGAATCCCTTGCTGGTGTAAAACCGTTCTCGACCCTTCGCCATGGTTCCGAATAGCGAAAAATTGTCAACAATGTCGACGATTAAGTTATCGTGCCGTTTTTCTTTGCATTCCCGCTGACAACGGCCGATGGACTGCTCAAGATTTGCACCCTGTCTCAGGGGCGTCGCCAAGACGACGGCGCTAATTATGGGTCGATCAAAGCCTTCGCTTGCCATGGCGCGCGTCGTAAGAATGATGTTATTGTTTTCCATGGCGACATCTCTAATTTTTCTAGCTTTGACACTGTTTTCCCCCACGTATTTAGCAGATTGGATGTCAAGGTCAAGTAGCTTGCGCTTGATGGTGTCGAGCAAATCGATGCGCTCGGAAATGACGAGAATATGTCTCCCTTGTTTATGTAAAGCTACGACGTTGTTGACGATCGTGTTTGTCCTGTGGTCTAGTTTAATCAAATTTGTGAGCATTTTGGAATACATGAGCGTTTTTTGCGCCGTTCTAATTTCTGGCACGAAGCTTTTGGTGTATACCATTTCTATGCGTAGGTCTTCCTTGCAATTTTTTTTCCTGGTGCATGCAACGACGGGGTAGCCAAGAAACCAAAAAATAGCTCTTTCGTTTCCATCGCCCCTCTTTAACGTAGCAGATAAACCGAGCGTGTACCTCGCTCGAAACAGCCGCATGCATTTGTGGAAAGTAGAAGCTGCTAAATGGTGACATTCGTCGACGATGACGAACTTGATTTCGTCAAATTTTTGCATGTCGTATTTTCCGTTGCATATGGTCTGAATCATGACAAGGGTGACGTGCTCAATCTGAAAAACATCGCCCTGTACTTTTCCGATTTTTATGTTAGGACAAAATTGCTTGATTCTCGCTAGCCACTGCGACAATAAAAATTCTTTATGAACGATGACGGCCGTTTTTATTTTCAGCTTGCACAATAAAGCAATTGCCATGCAAGTTTTGCCCATGCCACACGCAGCTGACAAGGTTGCGCTATGTAAGGGCGGCGCGAGCAAGTTATCGTAAACGTGGTCAACGACTTGGGTTTGCCACGGGTGTAATATTAAAGCGCTGTCGAATATGCTCGGATCTAATTTTGAGTCAATGTTCTGAGTTCTATTGTCTTGAAGCGGGGGGCCAAATTGCAAGATGCCAAACGTCCGGGGCAACAATATTTTTTCATTTTTCTCTTCGTACAGATGATAAGGGGGTGGTGCCGAAAATGTGCCAAATGACTTGGGTTTGAGCGTGAGGGTATCTTTTATGAGAGATATGGATTCGATGTCGCTGTTGATTTCATACATGGCGTTGACGATTGAAGTGCGGGGTATCGCGCCGCAGATGAACGGTATGGGCGCATTTCTAACTGGCACCTTGGAATTAAAAATTTTGATTTCTTCCTGATCAGCCATATGACAATTGAAATTTGAATCCAAATTTGCAAACCCAACAAACCTAATTTTGAAATGTCTTTTATTGGCGTGTCAATCAAACTTGAAGAAAACGAAACGTATCAGGCTCCAAAAAAGTTTAAGCAAATTAATGAAAGACCTCCCGTTTTTAAAAATAGAAAAATTTCATGCATCGTGCCCTTGCCCGTTGAACAAAAGGACTTGGAAGAATTGTTAGAGGTAACACCGGAGAGAGCGATTTACATATCTAATTTACAACAGGGAACGCAGGAATGGCTCGATTCCCGCAGACCCAGCGGGATCGGCCGCTTTACCGGGTCGCAGCTAGGTGGTCTTTTGGGTTACAGTCCGTACCAAAGTGTAAAAAAGTCTATCTCAGAACTGATTCATCCAACGTTTAAAGGAAATTTTTTTACGAGATGGGGCTCAGACCACGAAGATTTTGCCTGCGACAGGTTTCAAAATCATCTAAGCGATAAACATCCAAACTGCAGAGTTGAAGTCAATCATTTTGGTTTGCTTATTGATTCAACGCATCCATTCTTAGCGTATTCTCCAGATGGAGATGTAAAAATTTATGATGAACATGATAATTTGATTGAAGAAGCCTTGCTTGAAATCAAGTGCCCGGCTGGAACGGCCAACAGAAAGAAAGCTGGACCGGAGGCTATTTACGGCCACAACGAGTACCCCAACGGGGACTCGGGCCCGGCCCCGACGCATTATTGGTTTCAGATGCAACTTGGTTGCTACATTTTGAAGCGCACTAAATGTTATTTTGCCGTGTGGAATCCGCTGCAGTTGCAAGTTTCGGAAATAAGATACGATGAAGATTATTTTTTGAACGTGACACTGAAAGCAGCTCAAGACACTTTCTGGAATAAGTACATACCGGAGCTAAAGAAAAATCGCGAAAATTCCCTCAAAGTGTGGAAATATTGGGATTCCGGAATAATTTATGACATGCCGGTTGGTCTCAAAAAAAACTGGTACAGTATAATTTCCACCTTTGACGACGGTGGCGGCGTCGTAGCTCTAAAAGACACGAGTGGTTCGTATTGGAACAACAAGTTAGTGGACGAGACGACTTACGAATACATCATGCCTGCAAATTCTTCGCTTGTGACGACTCTCAAAGTAGATGTGAATTCGGAGGTTAAGAAATGGATCGTGCGAGTCTACAAAACTAAATTCTGCAAAGATTTTTACCTGGGCGAATGGTTGGTTCAAGGCGTTCATAAAGTTTCATTGAATTACAAGATTGTACTCAAAAGATCTGTACAGCAATCCGAAATTCACAGTGGCATTGCAATCAACATGCATAGAAGCAAGAGCGAGCAACGTCACGAAGTTTTTTTGTCGAACACCTTAAGCGATTATACGATTCTTTACGAAAGCGAAGCTTTTTGCAGACCGTATTACGACCTCGTGACGTCTGGCACGGAAAATACAGACGAGCAGCTGAACTACACCATCGATTTCGTGGCAATCAATAAAAAATGCCAGCGACTTTGTTTCGAGTCTAAATCTGATTGGGACAGTTTTGACGAGACGGCTAAAAATAAATGTAGAATGATGAGAGATTTTGGAGGAAATGCAGTGTTTGGCATTATTGGGCAAGAGCCAGAATTCTATTTTTTTGGTTTTTTAAAGAACAATACCGAAAAAAAAATGAACAAAGAAGAATTTGTTTCATTCATTAAGTCCATATCCCAGTCGTAAGTTCATATAATTCTTAAAAAAAATTGTATAATATTAATAAATGGATCGCATTCTGAATTTAAAGGGTGGGCAATTAGAGAAGAGAAAGATAATAATAATTGTCATTACGATTGTTTTACTAATTTTAGGGGCAATCGGGGGCGCTGTCCCGATGCTTCTAAAATCAAAGAAGGGCGAGGCGCGCGATGAGGGTAAAGAGGGTAAAGAGGATGATCCACAGCCTCAACTAAATCCTAATTTACAAATACAAACTAATAGATTTTACGATTCGGTAGTGAATTTTTTGTTCGCACTAAACTTTAGCGTATTTGACGATAATATAACTTTTAAACAGCTGAAACTTGTGTTGATAGAGACCTATGTGGATTTGAGCCTGTTGGAAGAAGATATTGTTAGCGTTACCATACTTCCGCTGACCGTAGGGAGTGAGGAATTAACACAAGTGCTCTATGTTATTCAGCCCGAATTTGATCCGAACGAAACTGATAAATTTATCACCGTGACGAGCGGAATAATTATAGAAAATACACTACTCCAGGATATTATCGACAACGATAGCTTGAAATTAGCTATTCAGGGAGCGATAGCGAACGCTGTATCCAGCATTGCTAACAAACCGCCATTCGACTTCGCGTACGAACAAAATAATAACGACGTCTTGATTACATTTAAAATTGAATTGAAAAATCCAGATTACGTTTCAGTCTCAGAGCAACAGTTTTTAAACGACTACATTATTTCGTCAAAGATAAAAATATTCAAAACCGAACTGGATTCTGTCAAGAATTACATCGAAGACTTTCTAAAAAACAAGTCTTCCGATATAGAAAGCGATATAAACAATTACGACGATTCGGACGATGTGGTATTTTCGGTGAACGAAAATGTCATCGTAGAAGACGACGTCATCGTCGTTACGGAAGCTAAAACTCTAGAATCTCACGCAGAAGATTATTCTCCAAAATTAAAACAAGCCACGCAAAATGCATTAGAATCTGACGGCGGTTTGAATTTGATAGAACAAAATTTAAAAACAAAGGGATTCATAACAACATCTTCTTCTTCGGAAACACAGGGTCTTGACGGTTCCGGTAGTTTAGAAGCCACGGTAACGCTGCAAGAGAAACCGAGCATGGTCATACCCGTCAGTTTTAAACTGTTCACTTTGCAACGAGGCTATGAATTAGAAAACAATTCCATTTGGCTAAATCAATTAAAATGGAGACTACATCATGATGACGACTTGTACGCGTCCGTTTCAAAATCGCATACAGATATATCTATTCTTGTCACGGATGAGATAAGACTGTCGTCCGAATCTGAATCACAGTCCGTGAGCGAATCACGGTCCCTTAGCGAATCACAGTCTATGAGCGACTCAATATCTTTGTCCTTTTCTCCGGATAATTCTTTATCTGAGTCTGAATCTGACTCTTACGGCGCCGACGAAATTCACATCAATTTGTCGCAAACTTCTAGCTACATAGAACTAGAGTCAAATTCGGATGCGAGTTCCTGGTCTGTTGAGTTTTCAAATAAGTTGGAGCTTGAAGATGTTTTGAAAACAACGGTATCGTACAGCGATGGCGTTGGCATTTTTGACGACGTTTTTGTTGTGAATGATGATTACTTCCGATTTCTACAAAATGAAGATTCCAGTGATTTTGACTCTTTTGATGTAGCTAATTCTGATTATGACTTTTCAAGTCACCAAGCAACGTATTCTCAATTTGTTGGGACCATACCAACTGCGGTGCAAAATTTCGGTCATTTTTGGACGCTCCAAACCTACAATAATCTATTTGCTCGAGATTCAAATGGAAATTTAACGTATTCTTCGTCTAGCACAGTGAATGAATGTGCAGAGCTCAGCAATTTTTGCTATTCTATACCATATGGAGCAAAAGCTTTTAAGCTTGTTGTCGATTACAAGGTATACAAGGTCTATGCAAGAATAAACGTAGGTGGTGGTAATAAAATGGAAATTTACAGAAACGATAATTCTAATCTGGTGCCAGTCACTAGCGATTTCATTAATGCAGAAAATGCTAGGACTAGGTGCATCCTGCAACCTTGGGATTTTTCCGAAGACGTTGAAACAACGCCTACGATGCTGTCTACCATGATGACTCGAACGATGGAAGACTCTGAAGATACGATAGGTTCTGTTACTCTGCAAGTGAACATCATTTCGAATAAGTTTACCTCGGAACAAGATTATGCAAATGAAATCAAATCTTTATCAAAGCAAAATTTGATAAAGGGAACTTTCACAAAATTGTTTGATAACGGCGCAACGAATTATGCGCCGGAAAACACTTACCTTGGATTTAACGAAACTTTGGAATTCGTTGAATCCATCCAAGCGAGTGACGTAATTTTGGTGGAAGATTCTGAAAGTTTGCCAGATCTTGGAGCCGTAGTTATTAGCTCGACGCTAAACATTGGCGGTTTTTCGAGCGTGGACGAAGTCTACGAAAACCTAGATTATTTTAAAAATTTGATTAAAAATTCGTTCAAAATAATAACCGGCGGCGAACCCGAATCTCAGCCCCAAATCGCCCAAAACACGGAAAACCCTTCTGCTTTTATGTTTGCGCAAACTGGGGCGATTGATTCCGCAGACCAATCAAATTCCGTGTCATTAGTAGAATCCATAGATAGCATTCGCATATTGAATGTGACAATATCCCCTTTCGGCACGTTAAGCATTGAATACGAAATCGAAATTGCTTCGAAAAAATTAAGACTTTTGTATGAAGTCATGTACGACCAAGTCGTCGATTCCGAAGTTCCGCGGGGCAATTTGAACGAAGACACGCTGCATGAAGTTTTGATGCCAGCGCTTGTCGATAAAGTCAATGACGATATGTTTGAATCTCTAAAATCTGGCGAAATCAAATTAGATTTCCTGAAAGAGGATTCCCCGTTCAAAAATAAATTTACAGTGCCGCCCACCACCCCGAATAATTTTGTCACAAATTCAAAAGAAATTTTCGATTCACCATCTGAGTCCCCGTCCAATTCCGAATCTCGTTCCGAGTCAACGTCTGAATCAACGTCAGAATCCGAATCAATGTCAACATCAGAATCCGAGTCGGGGTCGTTATCACAATCCGCGTCCCAGTCGCAGTCAGAGTCTGAGTCGAATTCTGAATCTCAATCGGGCTCGGAGTCGCATTCAAATTCTGGCTGTGTTTCCGACTCTGAATCAGAATCTCATTCGAATTGTTTATCAGAGTCCAATTCTGAATCTAATTCGGGCTCGATCTCGCGCTCGGAATCAGAATCGTTGTCAGAGTCCGCATCACTTTCGGGGTCGCAATCCGACTCTAATTCTGAATCTCTGTCTAATTCGGAGTCTTTGTCGGATTCGGAATCCGCGTCCTTGTCGACGTCGCTATCCGCGTCTGTGTCGCAATCAGAATCCGCAAGCGCCAGCTTTTCCCCGGCTGTCTTTCCGGGTATTTTGATCACCACAATTTTTAACGTCCAAACAAATTCACCGGCCTCTGCTTTTGAGCCTAACAAAAATTTGATATATTCTAGGGTTTTGCAAAGTCTTATAGTTCATAGCGTTTTTGCGGCCAGCTCCGATACTATAATAAATTTCAAAATTGAAGACGTTGGCAGTGTTGTCGGGCTGTCTTTTAATTACGTGCTCGGTTCGAAGGAAGTGACGAAGGAAATAGAACGTCGAGAAGACATTGAGACGTTGGTCACAGGCAGTCTAGCAAACAGGTGGGATTTCTTAGGGTATCCTAATTTGAGACTCGTCGACTTGACATCGGGTTACGTTTTGGAAGAGGTCAAAAGTAATTATGAATCGCAACTAGTCCATTTTGATTTACACCTCGGCCTTGTTTTGAAAAAGGGTGCCGTCGTTACCACGATCCAAAACGAGTTAATTACAGATAACAATTCTCACACTATAATTGCGTGCTTCAAAATAAGCACAACCGGCGACCAAATCGTTTTTGTTCTGGGAAACTTAGAGCTGAAAATCACTGATAGCCGTTATCTCATATTATCGTGCAAATCCCCGGGAAAGAAAACTTATACCTTTTCAGCAACTCAACAGATGGATCTCGGGGAAGACATAAAATTAAGTATTGTCATTAATTCAGGTGTTTCCATGTTTAAAGATGGCGTCAGTCTTCCAGGGTTTGGAAGTTTGGAGGATAGTTGGTTCAACACTACGTCAAATACTGATTTATACATGAATGATTTGCAAAGCGCAGAAAACTTAGATCTTTCCATAGGATTTGCAGAATTGAATACCGATGCGCTGAGTTTCACCGGATCTTTTACAGAATTTTTTATATATAACAGAGAATTGACTTCGCAAGAAATCCTTGACATGAATGACGTTATCACGCCAAAATACGATAGTCTTGTTAATCATATTCAAAGTGAAATGAGTGACGCGATTTCGCTGGAAATGGCCGCCGGTGGATTGATAAAAACGATTTTAGATAACACAATCGGCGATCAGGTATCTATCGACGACGATGTCTTGACGGAAAACGTTGAAGTTTTGGATTCTGAATCCACCTCCCAATCAGAATCGCAATCGCAATCGCAAAGCACGTCTGAGTCCGAGTCCATGTCCGAGTCCGAATCCATGTCCGAGTCCGAATCCCAGTCTGAGTCCGAGTCGCTATCTGTTTCCGAATCCCAGTCCGGCTCTGAATCTGCGTCGGGGTCCACTTCAGAGTCGGGTTCGACGTCGGAATCCGATTCCGGGTCTACGTCTCTTTCAGGTTCAGAGTCGCAATCTGGGTCAGAATCGCTTTCGGAGTCTGAGAGTTTGTCTCATTCTGCGAGTGCTTCAAATGTTGAAATTCCAGACGTGACGATCACGACATCGTTTCTTATGTGGGGCGTCAACGCTAGCGATGTATCCACAAGTTCTTCGCCCGAGGCAATTCAAGCAGAATTTCTATCCATGGTCACCGAGATGCTGTTGTCTCAAGGCGTCATCAAATCTGCTTCGGAAGTTCAAGACGTGCAAATCAGTAACTGCACAGACCCGGGGCCCGACGGTGTCGTGTTCGATTGCTATGGGGCACCGGCTACGAGAATTACATTCACCCTTAAAATTGAAGAAGAGACAATCCAGTCTAAACTAGAAGAAGAAGTCATCAATGCGAGAAATCTGGATTCGAGCGAAAGAATCGTCATAAATGATTCAGATGTTGTCAATTTTGAAAAAACGTTTTCTGAGAATTTGATTAGTCAAATTGAAACTGCCGTCCAGAATGTTGCTGTAATTGACTCTGATGCTGATGTATCTATCCTGGAAAATTTTAAGATTAACGTGCAAGCCATCGCCCAACAGGATAGTGACGACATTGGTCAGGCATTTGATGCCGTTTTTAACGACGCGTCGCAGGTCAAAAACCTAACTTTGCGCTTTAACTACGAATCAGCAAGCGAATCGCACAGCGGCAGTATCTCAGAATCAGAATCCACGTCCACGTCCACGTCGCAATCAGATTCAACGTCATTATCGACGTCAGAATCCACATCGTTGTCAGAATCCGAGTCTACGTCGACATCGGAATCGCTGTCTCAATCAGAATCCCTATCTGCGTCAGAATCACTTTCTGAATCAGTATCACATTCAACGTCGGTTTCGTTGTCTGAATCGGAATCCCTGTCTGCGTCCGAGTCACTCTCTACGTCGGGCTCGCTTTCTACGTCTGATTCTCTCTCTACATCGGACTCTATCTCGACGTCGCAATCCTCATCTGAGTCTGAGTCCGAGTCTACTTCAGATTCTTTGTCTGTATCATTTTCCCTTTCAGAATCCACGTCGCAATCGCAGTCTATGTCTGAATCTGAATCTTTGTCGGCATCTGACAGCTTATCCGAATCTGCGTCGCGCAGCGAAAGTGCCACCTTAGGCGTGCCCGACTTCGTAACGCAAAGCTCTTTCGTAATTGCCACTTCAGACATCAGCGCTGCGGATCAGCAAACCGTCGAACAAATCGTTCAAAGCTTTTTGCAAAATTCATCATTGCAAGCCAACGCGTCTGACGTTGTATTTGAGCAAATTATATTGGATAAAGAGTCGCACGTCATTACGGTGACGCTCGACGCGGTGAACGGTGGTTATCAGTATTCTCCGTCTATACCTACAATTAGCGTTGGGGACACCGTCAAATTTGCCGTGTCAGCCTTTTACAATCCTTTCAAGCTAGTCCAATATTTGGACGACCAGACGGAAGTCATCGTCCTAAATGTCGGCCAATATTGTCAAGTTGACGTTTGTCCCGAGTGGGCCGTGGATGCGCAGGGCACCTACAGAATTTACAGAAATGATCCCAGCCTTGGTCAACAACTGGATGCAACAATTGTCGTTGGAGACACGGCCAATATTCAGACAAAGGTGACGTTTGAAGTAAAAATTTCCGGCGAAAATATTAAATCCTCAATAAGGTCGGGGTCGGGAACACACGTCGTGCAGCCAGAAGACGTCGAGGATTTTAAAGAATCATTCAAGGACAATCTAAAAACTATAGTCGACGATGCTACAGAGACCGGTAGCGAAAATCAGGGTGTGATTTCCGCAGAATTGGCCTTTGAAAATTTAGATTTTGACACAAATTCAAGCGCAACTAAGCAAATCTCCGAGCCAACAGTTGTTTTGCTGTACGACTCGGAAAGCGAATCTAGATCAGAGTCCGTGTCGCAGTCAAATTCAGAATCGGACAGTAGGTCAGTGTCAGATGTGGAAATCCCCGACGTCGTGGTAAGCACTGGTCTAAAATTGCAGGGCTTGTCAATATATGCCGTCGATGGCGCTAATACAGAGGAAAAGCAAGCAGAGATTTTGGAACTTGTGTTTAATATGCTTGCAGCACAGGGTCTGATTACGTCAAAAGAACAGTTGTTAAATTTTGAAGTGTCTAATGGCGGATTAGTCGCCGACCCAGCGACGGGGGCGCAGATCCCGGCCGTAGATTTGACGTTTGATATTAAATTCGACGACTACACAATACGACAAAACATTGCTAAGGACGTTGTTCGCGACGCCAACGACCCCCCTGTGGTCGTTGACCAAGAATTGCTAGACAGCTACATAAATACGTTCACACAAACCGTTGGCGAAGAAGTCACTGCTGCGGCTAGCAATTTGACAGACGTCGCAAACGAAAGTTTATCAGACAGCGCTCCAAACTTCTTACAAACATTCGTCGATAACTTCAAGGACAATTTTAATTTGACGTTAAACATAGATAATTTGAATACGTTAGTAGATTCGCCCGCAGTCGACGACGACGTCGTCCTGCAATTCAATTCCGATTCCGACTCGCATAGCGGGTCCATATCAGAATCTGCATCTGTATCTTTTTCAGAGTCGACGTCTTTATCAGAGTCGACGTCGTTGTCAGAGTCGGCGTCGTTGTCAGAGTCTATTTCTACATCGGAAAGCACGTCGACGTCAATGTCTGCGTCGCTATCTGATTCAACAAGCGTTTCCGATTCTTTGTCAGTTTCCGAGTCGGCGTCTACCTCGATTTCGCAATCCGACTCTGATTCAGGCTCTAATAGCGTATCTGGATCCGTGTCTCAGTCGTATTCATTTCCCTCTCAGTCGAATTCAGAATCGGCTTCGGGCTCTTTTACGTTTCCCAACATATTAAGTACTCTTAAAATCAGCTACGACGTCGACAGCGAATTGAGCGAGGAACAGCTTGAAGCATTGAAAGAGCAAATAGTATTGACGTTACAGTCTGATGGCGTCATTGAAGATGGTGATGATCTTGCCGAGTTTGATCCGGTGGTCATCTACGACGCGGAAAACAACGTCATTGGTGTAGATTTGAACATATCTGTCAGAGTCCCTAATTCTAAAGTCCAAGGAACAATTGCTCCCACAGCAAAAGATTCAGATTCTACAACATCTCAGCTGACTAACGAATACTTTGCTAATTTCTATGCCAACTTACCGAATTCCAATCAATTTGGGATTCGAGAATTAGTTTTCAATTTATTGCAAAATAATTATAATGAGGGATTGACGGGTCAAGATTTAACCTCGGATAACGTACAGTATCTGCTAGGCACAGCTTCATCCGAAATTTCACGGGGCGTCAACGTGTCGCTAAGACACGGCGGTACGCAAAACATAATTGCGTCTTTTAATTGCTTCAAAGTAATTTACGAATCTTATCCAGATTCGCAAACTTTTACGTACGCTGGTTTTTATAGATTGACATTTGTATTAGATGATCTCGCAACAAGGAACGCAAAATTACAAATCTTGAAAGAATTGGCTAGTGCGCTTTTGTCTGATGATGAGGACAGCTTAAATATAATCATTGAGATCGACACGCGCCAGCCAAGTATCAACGAATTCGTTAGTCAATTTGAAGATACGCTTGCGTCGTCGCTTAAAGTTGCGATTGATGACGATGGACCGCTCTCGGCCGAAAATATTAATAGCTTAGAGGCTTTTGAAGACGGGGACCAAATTGAGATCGATGCGACGCAAACAATTTCTTTAGAAACCGTAGGCGCGTTCGATTCCACTAGTCAATCCCAATCAGAATCACAATCCGTCTCGGAGTCGCAATCCACGTCTGAATCGCAATCCGTCTCGGAATCCGAGTCCGTGTCCGAGTCCGAGTCCGTGTCGCATTCAGAATCTGAATCTCGGTCGGCTTCCCAAAGCGCCCCGGCGCGTCCGTCTTTGCATTTGAATTCAACAATAATCCTTGACGACGAAACAATCGAGACCTTGGACGAAGAATCGGAGATTTTGTTGAAAGAGGCACTGGCAGAAACGATTTCGGGGGCTGGCGGGATTGAATTTTCTGCGAGCGACATCGTGATAACGGGTGTTTCCGGCGGCAGGATCGATTACGTCATCGTAGTTCCAGACGATCAAGTCAAAGTCATTTTAGAACAAACGCAAGACAACGAACTGTGGACGGACAGCGACTTGACGTACATGATTTCAGCAATTGAGGAACAGGTTAAGGACAAGATGGTCGAAGTGGCGCGCGATTCCGACTCTGACTCCTCTCAGGAAACCACGACGTTTACAGAAATTTTGAAAACTAAAGCTGCGGAGTTAGCTGATTCTGACAGCTACGTAGGATTTTTAGTAGATGTGCAAGTGGATGCCACTGCTACAAAAGATGCCGCCGAAACATTGACTGTTGTCGAAAAATTTGACTCAGTGTCGCAATCTCAGTCAGAATCGATTTCAGAATCAGAATCTGTTTCCGCGTCCGAATCTATATCGCAATCGACATCCACGTCTAATTCTGAATCTATTTCGCAGTCCGAATCACAATCCTTCTCGCAATCCGAATCAGCATCGCTGTCGCAATCGCAATCATTGTCTACGTCTGAATCGGAATCCTTATCGCATTCCGAATCACTGTCTGTTTCCGAATCTTTGTCTCCTTCGGAATCGCAATCGCAATCGCAATCTTTGTCTGAATCTACGTCTGAGTCGGAGTCCAACTCAGCGTCCTTCAGCGCCCCAAATTTTAGAAACATAGAAATAGAAATTAATTTCGTGTTATCTGGCATATCCGAAACAGATTTTAGTAGCAATTACGAAAGTCAAATTATTACTTTCGTGTCCCAGTATGTGAACGTCAGATTGATGATTGGTGGTATTTATACGGGATATTCGAGCGATAACATCAATATTGTATATAGCCAAGTGTTTGATTATTTTAGCCGGGAATATTTACAAGTTCAGTTTGTTCTGACTTTGACCAGCGAACAATTTTATTCGTACGATTCTCACCAATACACGGGGTTTGAAGGAAGTGTTGAATATATTCGCAGTTCGCTGTACACAGAAATTCCAACTCAGTTGAGCGATCTTACGTTTGTCGCCGGCGAAACCGTGGGGGTGAGAGACGACGACCCAGAGCTTGAACTCTTAAGAAGCCCGTCAGAGTCGGAATCGCAATCATATTCAACCTCTGTTTCCGAATCCGAATCAGTATCGCAATCAACTTCTGTGTCGATGTCTGATTCTGACTCGATGTCTTTCTCAACATCAATGTCTGATTCTGACTCGATGTCTGCGTCGGAATCTCTTTCTCGATCGGAATCAGAGTCTAGGTCACATTCCGCCAGTAACCCGCCGCGTCCCACGCTTGAGGTAGGGGCAAGCTTTGAATTTAACAATGAAGGCGCACCCAATCCTCAAACCGTCGGTAGTGACTCGGTTGAACTACTGCAACAAGTTATCGCTGCGTGCATACAACCATCTATTGACACAATTACGCAGAATGATATTAGAATAAGCAGCATTATTCTAGAGGCCACGGCCACGATTACGTTCATAATTACCGTTCCAGATGACTATGTTCTGGAAAAACTAACAACATATCAAGGAACTGATACTTTTTGGGACCAAAACGATTTGTTACAGGTGCAAAATTTCGTAAAGATTATTATCAATAATAGTTTGAGTAGTAATTTGATTAATAAATTTGAGCAATTTATCACAAATAATGATGACTACAGCGGGGGTTTGAAATCTGCAACTTTCGGACCTTCTGATGACGCCAACATAGACGTAGAGCTGCCAGTGGAAAAATTTGAATCCGATTCGCAGTCGGATTCAGAATCCATCTCGCAATCCGAATCAGTTTCTCACTCCGAGTCCATTTCAGAGTCGACGTCCGAGTCCCAGTCCAGGTCTTTGTCCGCGTCAACATCCCAGTCGGATTCAGAATCGGTTTCGGCGTCCGGATCGCAATCTCATTCTGTCTCTGTTTCTGAATCCGCGTCACAATCTGATTCGGCGTCTGTATCTGAATCTCAGTCCGAATCGAATTCAGAATCGCTTTCGGGGTCGCAATCGTTGTCGGAATCCAATTCCGACTCGGCGTCCCAATCCTTGTCGCAGTCGAATTCTGACTCAACGTCCGAATCCGTTTCTGCCTCTGAATCCGAGTCTAGATCAACGTCTTTGTCGCAATCCCATTCGTTCCCGTCGGAATCTGAATCAAACTCTGCATCATTTTCAGTACCTTTAGATTGGCAAAACGTTACGCCGCAACAACTTGAGTACGTTTTGATGGAATCGTTTACTAGCGGCACTTGGGGCGACGACAATTTGCAGTTTAGTAATGCCAGCGCTGACCTTCTCAAATTTTACGACGAAATTCTCATAATTACGAATAATGGATCTATCCTTGGACAAGAATTCTTTTGTTCGTTTTCAAAATCTTCGCTAAACGACGCCATGACCAAAATACAAAACGGACAAGTTGCGTACGTCGCGTTGAATGAGTTCGGCGGAAATTTAGTTCCGTCCGATTCAAGCAGACGCGATTTGGTTGAATTAAATTACGACGGGTCGTACGACCTAAGTTTTACGGATGTAAATGGCACAACAAATTACATTTATGGCTCGCCGGACCAACCCTTCTTTAACGTCGGCGACGGCACGCAGATGACCGTGCAAGTTTACATACGAGACGTTATCTCGTTCGCATCGCGTTCCGAATCCGAGTCGGATTCTTTGTCTCAGTCGACATCCGTATCTCATTCTGCGTCGGTGTCCGATTCTCAATCCTTGTCAGCTTCGGACTCGCTGTCTGCGTCTGTTTCGACGTCCGAATCGGATTCCCTGTCTACCTCTGTTTCGACGTCCGAATCGAACTCAGATTCTCGATCTGCTTCTCCCGAGATTAATATTCCAGTAGACTTGAGTTTTTCTTCCGGGGTCTCGTTCACATCAAAGTATAGCGACAGCGCCAGTACCACTGAAGAACTCATTCAAAGGCGTTCAGAACTAGAAAATAAACTTTTAGACAAATTGAAAACCAGGGGAATCGTCATTACCAAAAATGATTTTTCGATAGATGGATTTGTTTTTCACGAAGATGATCGGACGGTAGCCGTCGATACTTTTGAGTATGAACATCCTATTCTGAGCATTGGGCAAATCACGCTGCCAGACAACAGAGATGTTCATCACGTGGCAATTGCGCTCGAGGGCGGCGAGATAGATCAAAACGACGATACTTTGTTCAACGAAGCAACGTTGACCGTAAACGTAGATAATCAACAAGACTTTTTCCAGCCCGTAGAGGGCATCTTTGACTCCGATTCGCAGTCTCATTCGTTGTCCGATTCGACGTCCATGTCCGATTCGACGTCCATGTCCGCTTCCATGTCCATGTCCGCTTCCATGTCCATGTCCGATTCAATGTCCACGTCCGATTCCATGTCCATGTCCGATTCAATGTCCATGTCCGATTCCTTCTCTGACTCGCGATCCGATTCTGATTCCGATAGCCCGCCCCCACAGTCTGACTTTTACAGGCCGTCTTCGGCCTCCATTTCTGTCATTGACACGAGTAATTATAATCCTAGCGGCGGGTCGATGAGTGGTACTACCACAAATAATCAGGCGTGTTCTCTCGTGGGCTGGGACGATCTCAAAACATTCAGAGCTATGACCGAAAGCAAATGCAGCCAGGTGTGTGCGAATAGGCACGACTGCATAGCTACGTCTTATGGTTACACGGGGGACGTAAATCAAAGATGCACTATTTGCACCAGCGGAACACAGACTGCGTCTCTTTCAAACTATAGGTATAGGGAAAAAAGTGTCCTGGGCCAGTTCTCGTCGGGAATTACAATTACAAAAACTGGCGGATCGAATAGTATACGAGAAAATCTTTTTACAGACAGCAACGACAATAATTTTAGAACGTTTTCTGGAACTGCTTCATCAAGCCACGACTCGCCTACAGCGTTTGCTGAGGTATTCATGCCGGAACACGGCGTCTACCATAACCAGGGAAACGGGTACTGGTTTAACGATGCATACGGCATGCCTGAAATGGATAGGTACGGCGTTACCCCAAGCCACGTCCGCACCGGGTGGAATGATACTTCTATTGATGCCGGCTTCAACACAAATTATAGTAACGAAGGAGGACACAAAGCCATGCCCGGCATGGACCACGTTTACTTTTACGGTCGCGGCGAGTTAGAAAGCAGAAGCGAGCAATTCACTTACAGCGCTTCGTCCTATGCAAAGAATCCTTTCGTAAATAATTATAATCAAATTACCTTTCCCACGCCAACAGTCGTGACGAGCATTATTATTCAATCACACTACCCTAACGATTCCGTCAGAAATAATTATTGGCTAAATTGGGGTAGTATGTCAGCCGGCGCGATGACACAACGTTCGTCACATTATTACGGCGCTGGGCCAGGCACGTTCGACACGCCAAACAACGATTTCTGGAAGCCACCCGGTGGTGGGGGAGGAGGTTGGTTTTTGATTTACGGCGGCATGGATGATAGAATGAACACGCAAGCGCCGCTTCATTACCACCGCGGCGGTGCTAAAAGCTATTATAACAACGAATGTTTGGTAGGGTGGGGAAATAACTATCATAGCAATCTTCAAAACGACGAGGGCGGCTTTGTCCATTGTGGAATACAGATGTTTGGCATTCACGTGTACAAAGGAGCCCAACGAAGCAGACACATAACTCAAATGTATGATTATTTTAGCGGGTCGTACTTTGCGAAAGGCCAATACACCATCATGTTTGACATTAAATTAACTGGTTGGTATACCAGCTCTGATGGCACCAATATAAGCGATTGGATTGTTCCTGGTAACATGCCCACCATAGTCAACACGTTCGGCGTCTCCGGAAATAATTCGGATGATTTTCCCAACAGCGACGTCTGGGATTCGACATTCGGCGCGATTCGCATTTATCAATCGTTTGACAACATAGTGACTATTGTGAGAGGCGGCCACGGCACGAGGTTTAGTCAGGTATACCAGAACGGAAGTTGGACATCATGGCGCACGAGCGAGGGAAAGTTTCATGGCGGCGGACAAGCCTACGAAATAAAATACCAATGGAAAAAAGAAACTGGCAGCACGCAAGATCTATTCAAAGACGGCCCTGGGGGTAATTTTACCACAACAAAAGTGGTTTTTCAGATTGATATGATAACCCAAGAACTTAAGCTTTTTGTCGAAGCCGAAGAATTGATTCCGGCCACTTTTCCGCAAACCAAGGTCGTTATTGACAAAGATCCAGGTGACGTAAGAACAGCCACTTCGAATCAAGATGCGAATTGGGCTACTGCTTGGCAAGCCATGAGAAATAACAACGGATTTGGAACTGGGCGGCACGGCAACGAGAACGTACTTCATAATTGGGAAAATTATAGATCCTATCGAGACACCCGCTACGATCACTGTATGACGATGTTTAGCAGGCATTGGACTAATTCCCTCTCGTCGCAAGTCGAGAGCATGGATTACATTAGAATATTTGACAGAATTGTTGATGCAAAGGAATGGACCAAAGATCACGCCGAGTGTTTATTTGAAACGGGCAAGACGTCGTCGTACGTCGTCCATTCATTGCTCCACGACGGGAAGGGCCAGAGAATGGGTTCGACGACGGGCACCACATATCCCATTTCTAACCCGCAAGCATTTAAAACTCTTACCTTTATGTCCGCCACCCTAGATCTGAGCGGAGCAAACCAAGCATCGGCTAGAATCGCTAGAATTATCATAAACGGAAAACCGTACGTTCCCTGCGAGCAAGGCGACGCTGGTGCCATAGACTGCCGAGATGGTGCAACACCTCACGATTTTAACGGTTCCGGAGTGGAGGTCAACATGTACAATTTGATAGGTCTAGATCCAAGTCTGAAAATAACAAATTTTTCTGAGTTTAACGTACCAGACGAGCTTGATTTCGTCTTTGATTTCCAGGAACAATGGTACCGCGCATTCGTGGGCGTGAATCACAGTGGGGTAGACGAGCACGGCGATTCCAACGACGTAGGAAGCGGGCGAACAGAGAATGGCATCGGCGACATTAATATGAATGTATGCAGCGGGACTAGTTTCGGATGTGGACGAGACGACGAGTGCGCGGCTGCCGTGGCGCAGGGTTTGAGTACTAGCAGCACGTGCAATCGCACATCTACCAACTCCCCGCCCGGGGACCCTTTCGCTTTTGGGGCTGGAATGTTATGTTGGAGCATGGGCGGCGGGTCCGCTTGGCGATATACGACTGGTAATGCGTACCATTGTATGACAAATTACAGCAACGGTGGTTCGTTGCAA
>MDSX01107595.1_pt1 | contig 27253 bp, 24 predicted proteins | sample 811141 | NCBI WGS metagenome assembly MDSX01 (sample SAMN05326642, study PRJNA326480) | marine metagenome | isolation source: seawater | place: Atlantic Ocean: South East | collected 2010
ATAACGGCTACATGGCCGCTGCTTAAGTAAGTGGCCCATCCTTAGTTAAGAATGCTCATGGCTTTACTAAAGGGTGTCAAATTAATGAGCTGGTTCTGACTGCGTCTGCGACATCAGAATGAGAAATTAGTGGACTGTGATTGCAATAGTTGCGTCTGCAGAACAGTTGTAATCAAGAATAATCTGCTAGACTAAGCATGTAGATATTTTTTTAGATTCTATTTCGGACGGGAGTTCGATTCTCCCCGCCTCCACCAATATTAAAATCTTTTGACAATGGTTTCTAATCCGTTAATTATAAACTGAACCGCTATGACCATTAGAATTAGTCCCATCATTCTTTCAATAACTCGCATACCAGCTATACCAATTTTTTTTGCAAGCAAATTGCCTGCTCGCAATATCCAATAAAATAATCCCATTGTAATTAATACAGAAATCAGAAGTGTCACCACACTGTAATCTGTGGGACCTTTTCCTGATAATATCACAACACCGGTTATTGCCCCTGGTCCCGTAATTAAAGGTACACCTATTGGGCTTATTGCTAGTTCTTCACCATCCTTAAATTCATCTCTTTCAGTTTGCGTTGTTCTGGATCTCCCAACCTGAGCATCTAGCATTCTAAGACCGCTTCTAAAAAAAATAACTCCCCCCATAATCTGGAAAGCTTCAACTGTAATACCGTAGAATCTGAAAATGAAGGAACCTAGAAGAGTAAAAACAACTAAGACAATTGATCCGGTTATTATTCCTTTCCTTGCAATTTTAGCCTGATCATCGTTTGAAAAACTTTCAGTCATTGCAGCAAAAATAGGTGTTATACCTAAGGGGTTCACAACTGTGAATAAAGTTGACATACAAAATGCCAGATATTGAATTTCCGTATTTAAATAATCAGTCAACTACATTTTCTCCGGCGCATTAATGCCAAGTATTTTTAGTCCGTTACTTAGAACTTTCCTTGTTGCACTTGAAAGAGCAACGCGGGCGAAGGTTAATTCTTCATCGTCAGTTATTATCCTACAATTAGCATAATACTTATGAAATTTTGCAGCAACCCCCTGAAGATAGTTCGCAATTACTTGAGGCTCTAATAAGTCTAGCGCAGTTAAGACAGTATCTGGAAAAAGCTCTAGTTGTTTTAAAAGACCGATTTCAGATTCGTGTGCAAGTAGGTTAGGTTCATAATTCGTCCAATCTTTGCCTTCTGTTTCAATCCTATAAATTATATTACAGATTCTAGCATGAGCATATTGTAGATAGTAGACCGGATTTTTATCGGATTGATCCGCTGCTAAATCTAAATCAAAGTTTAAATGTGTGTTAATTCCTCGCATTACGAAAAAATACCTTACCACATCAACGCCAACTTCATCAATGAGGTTGTCTAAAGAAATAAAAGTAGCTTTTCTTGTAGACATTTTAATCTTTTCGCCTCCCCTTAAAAGAGTTACAAATTGATATAGCAAAACTTTTATGTGGTCAGTTTGAAGGCCTAAGGCATCGAGGGCTAAAATTACATCAGGATAAGTATCCATGTGATCTGCCCCAAAAACATCAACAATTAAATCAAATTCACGTTCAACTTTATTTTTATGATATGCAGTGTCAGGGAGTCTGTACGTAGGTTCCCCAGAGCTTTTAATAAAAACTCTGTCTTGATTTTTTCCTAATGACGTGGTTTTGAACCACGTTGCGCCATCTTTTTCGTATAATAAATTTTTTGACTTAAGCTCAGCTAAGAGTTTTTTAATATCGCCATTATCGTAGAAGGTTTTTTCATTTGAGAATTTATCGAAGTCTATATCTAACATTTTTAATGAGTTTTTAATATTCTCAAACATCTTTTCTTCAGGTAGGCTTTTAAACACTGAATCATTAGACATAAGATCTTTGCCATATTTATCAACAATTTCTTTTGCGATTTCGTTTATATATTCACCTTCATAGCCGTCCTCGGGAAAATCAAAAGACTTATTGAGGATCTCAAAATATCTGGCTTCAACTGATTTGCTTAATACCCTCATTTGCCTTCCAGCATTATTGAAATAATATTCTCTGGTCACTGTAAATCGATTCCATTCAAGGATATTTGAAACAACATCTCCTAAGATTGCATTTCTACCATGCCCGACTGTTAAGGGTCCTGTGGGGTTTGCGCTTACAAATTCAACATTTGCGGTTTTGTTGTGACCGGCATTGCTTTTACCAAAGTCATTATCATTTAAAATTTCGTTTAAAACTTTGTAATAGTATTTTGTAGAAATTTTAAAATTTATAAAGCCAGGTTCAGTTATAGAAATTTCTTCAAAAGTTGTATTACCTAGAATGATTTCTGATTTTATTTCATGGGCAATATCAATTGGTTTTTTATTGTGAAGTTTACCTAAAACCAAAGGAACGCTTGATGAAAAGTCTCCAAATTTAGGATTTTTACATTTAGATACCTGAATATTTGTATCAGAGTAACCTAACTTTGTAAGCGCGCTTTTTAAATCATCAATGATTTTTTCAACTATCATCTTCGCTGTATGTTATGATTTTTGCGTCACCCCAGAGCTTTTCTAAATTATAATAATCGCGCTCAATCGTTTTAAAAATATGAACAACTACATCAACATAATCTAAAATAATCCAGTTCATTTTTTCAAAGCCCTCCGTTCTTACAGGCTTTGTTGGTGTATTTTTTCTAATATTATCTGCAATAGCTTTTGTTTGTATATCTGTGTCCGCAGAGCATATGAGAAAATGATCGGTAATTGATGTAAGGTTTTTTAGGTCAATGCTAATTACACGTTCTGCCTTTTTATCGATAGCAAGTTCAGCGATAATTTTAACTAGATTGAGTGAGTTGGAATTATCAGTAGACACTGATATCAAATTAATTATTCAAATATGATTTAATAGTATTGATAGAATTAAAATCTTTTCCAATGATTAGTGTTATATCAACATCCGACTCTGGATCAATTGATATCATCACTTGATTTATATTTTTTGTGTCAAATTTCAAAGCATCTGCAACATATTTTAATCCGTCTGTATTTTCATTTCGCTGAATGAGTACGGTGTTTATGTAATCAAAGTTATCTGCATTTTCAGAGCGGACAACATCAACACGTTTGTCGCGCAGAAATTCGGAAAATTTTGCCGCAACGCCAGGCTCACCACATCCGTTAAGAATTTCTACCTCAATATCAAGAACTGGGTTAGCCTCATAAATTTCTGTAGCTAGTTTGGGTGTTTCATTATTAGAGGGAAAAGTTACAGGTCTTATTGGAACTCCGGTTTGAGTTTGTCTGCTAGAGAAAGAAAAAATAAATGCAAATAAAAGAACAGACATTATGCCTATTCCAGCATTTATAATGCCCATTTGTTTCGCTTTTTTTGTTTTTGATTTTTTCTTACGATTCAAATTAAACCGCGATGATTTACTTGAGCTGTATTTAGCCACTATCTTGGCACTAGAAATCTAGAATAAGAATTTCTATAGTATCTTGGATAATTACTCATAGAAAACTTGATTAACATATTTTCTGTTGGTTTATAATCAATACTTGTATCATAAAAGACCTTGGCGCCATTGAGTCCGTTTTGAGAGTAAGGATTGACACCGCCCACTGGTGACATCAAACTAAACTGTGAAGACAGTCTGACCTTATCATTAACAAGATAATTAATATTTGTATTAAATGACCCAATTGAGGTAGACTGATTCCCAAAACTTGACATGGACATGCCGAAGCTGTTTGTGATTGATAGTCTGTTTAGGTCAAAAATAGCAGAGTTTCTAGCATGCGATACTCCGTGAATATTTACAGGCACAGTGTTAACGGGAAGCTCAGAACGTAACTGTCCAGAGGCAATAGCAGTTAACATTGATGTGAATATTATATTGATACTTATTCTTAACATGGCAGTATTAAAATTACAACAAGAAATTAATTGTTTCACCATTTATCGATTATGATCTGTCATTTATGATGCCACCACCTAAACATACATCTCCATCATAAAATACGACTGATTGACCTGGTGTTACTGCGAATTGCGGAACGGAGAATTGGACATTGCACGAAGTTTCATCTAGGTTAGTTATTTTACATTCTTGATCTTTTTGTCTATATCGAATTTTAGCATAGAGATTAGTTTTTTGGGAAGGTGGATAACCGCTAATCCAATGTAGTGAGTCTGCGCTCAGATTTTTGTGAAATAAAGATGGATGATTACTTCCTTGGGAGATAATAAGGGTATTATTTTTAAAGTCTTTTTCAGATACATACCATGCTTCTTGATTATTTCCATGACCCCCACCAACACCGAGACCTTTTCTTTGGCCAATTGTATAGTAGGATAAACCATCATGCTTTCCACATGTTTCACCATCAATTGACTTTATGAGACCAGGGTTGCTTGGGATATACTTTTTCAAGAATTCCTTAAAAAATTTTTGTTCGCCTATGAAGCATATTCCAGTACTGTCTTTTTTCCCATGGTTTAATAGACCATTATTTTTTGCAATTTTTCTAACTTCTTTTTTATCAATTTCACCAATGGGGAATAAGCTTTTTGATAGCATTTCTTGATTAAGGAGATACAAGAAGTAGCTTTGGTCTTTATCGCTATCTAACCCTTTTAAAAGTTTGTAGGTTTGATTTTCTTCATTAATCCTTGCGTAGTGACCTGTTGCAATTTTTACTCCACCAATATCCTCTGCGTAGTGTAAAAATGCTTTAAATTTTACTTCTTTATTACATAACACATCAGGGTTTGGTGTTCTGCCTTTAGAATATTCATCTATAAAATTTTTAAACACGCCTTTCCAATATTCATCAGAAAAATTTGTTGATCTGAGTGGTACACCTATCAGGTTGCAAACGGATAGTGCATCTTTGTAGTCTTGTTCGGCATCACATTGATCGCTTTCTCCTTCCCAGTTTTTCATAAAAACACATTCTACGTTAAATCCTTGCTCTTTTAATCTAAGCGCCGCTACAGAACTGTCAACACCACCACTTATTCCAACAATTATTGGTTCACTCATCTAATAACTCACTTATAGATCTAGCTAAATATGAAACATCCTCAATGGTATTGCCTCTACCAAAACTCACTCTAATGGTCGATTGATTTATGCTATCTTTAATTCCCATTTGCTTTAAAATTGGTGACAGGCCAACCGTACCTGATGAGCAGGCAGATCCGTTTGATATTTCGATTCCCTTTCTGTCAAGTTTTGCTAAAACTATTTCATTTTTTATACCAGGAATGGCTAAACTGCAAATTCCTGGTGCATATAATTGTTCATTTCCATGAAAAATAGCTTTTGGGTATTTATCTAGAATTTTTGATTTAAAATATGTTTGTAGTTTTTTCAAATGTTCAATTCGGTTATTGAGCTCATTAGTTACAAGCTCAGAAGCAACCCCTAAACCAGCAATTCCAGATAAATTCTCAGTCCCAGCTCTAACATTACTTTCTTGCCCACCACCAATAATTAATGGTTTAATAGGCAACCCCTTTTTTTTATAAAGAAAACCAATTCCTTTAGGTCCATAAAATTTGTGAGCAGAGAAACTCATATAGTCAACACCAAGCCTTGTGCTTGAAACAGGCATTTTACCTATTGACTGAACGCAATCAGAGTGAAATGGAACCGCATGGTCGCGCGCTATCTCAACTAATTCTTTGATTTTTTGAACCGTCCCAACTTCATTATTAACATACATTATTGAAATAAGACCAGTATCTCCTTTGATAGCCGACCTTAGGTCTTCAGGGTTAATTAATCCAGTTGAGTCTACTTTTAGTATGTCGTAGGTCACCCCAAAAATAGTCAATTCATCTAAGACTTTTAATACTGCTGGATGTTCAATAGAAGAGGTTATTACATGTTTATTTTTTTGGTACAGTAGAGACCACAATACAATATTATTAGATTCTGTGCCACTTCCTGTAAAAAAAATTTCAGAAGGAAGCGCCTCAATCATTGCAGCTGTTTGGATTCGTGCTTTTTCAATGATTGACCTGGAGGATCTCCCAGACGAATAAATACTTGACGGATTTCCAAAGTCTTGCCTTGAAACGCGATCCATTTTCTCAGCTACTTTTGGATGTACGGGAGTAGTTGCGGCATGGTCAAAATAGAGCATTAATTTTACCTAAAAATTAACTTAGATATCATTTCTAATGGCAGCGTAACGTACAGTGTTCTGTAGGTTTTTATAAAATGGAGGTTGCTGCTGCTCGAGCATATCAATGGTAGCTTGTGAATCATATTCAAATCTTAAGACATCCCACTGAAAAGAATCTCCTACAGTTAAAAAAGCAATAGCGCCTCTTGGATCCTCATCAAAAGGGAGTCCAGTAGCACCTTGACATAATATCTTTACATTTTCTTTCGCCTCTTCACGCGGCATGTGCAAGTGACCATGAACTATTATAAATTGCTCAATATCTACGTTATGTTTTGATATTTCGTCACGCCACTTTAACGCTTCATCCATTGTTGGAGGTATTTCGTCTCTTTCATACCAAGCGTGACAAAATTCAACCAAAGTATTTCCAACTATTTCTCTGTTTGAGATAGCCATGTTGTTACAAAAGTCAATTCCTTCTTGACCTATTTGATTTGCGGTCCATTTTTCATTTTCAATGATTTCTTCTAGAACGGGATCATCTTTAGTCATGCCTTCCAGAGATGGTTCAGGGTCATTCCAAATTTTTTCCACTAAATATCTCTCGTGATTTCCTTTAATTACAATTGAGCCTTGATCTGATTGAAGAATATTAAATATTGTCTTTGGATCTGGTCCAAGAGAAAAATAATCACCCAAAAAAATCGTTTTATCAACATCTTTACGACCGTTGATAATTTCCAATCCTTTTTTGAGTGCAGCGGAATTTGAGTGAACATCCGTTACTAATGCATAGGTTTTTGAATTCATAGAACCTGAAAATACACAGTCTTTAAGAGTTTGGTCAAGTTGTCAATTAAAATAAATTTCCTTTGAATAATTCTTGTAGAACGTTCAGATTTTTTAATAATATCTAATTCAAATGTCACGTAATTCTATTCTAATAGTTGGCTCAATTGCCATTGACACCATTGAGACTCCCTTTGAAAAAAAATCTAATGTTTTGGGAGGGTCTACAACCTATAGCTTGATTGCTTCAGGGAAAACATCAAATATTTCAGTCGTGGGCATTGTAGGCAATGACTTCCCAGCCGAAGCCCGCGATCTTTACAAGTCATACGCAAACGACCTAAGCGATTTGGAAACTGCAGATGGAAACACCTTTCGCTGGGGCGGTAAATATCATGAAAATTGGGATGACAGAGATACTCTTTTTACTGAACTGGGAGTATTTTTAGATTTTAAGCCAATTTTGAGTGAATCAAATAAAAATAGATCACATATCCTTTTAGCAAATATCCATCCCGAACTACAATACTCAGTTATTTCTCAAAATAAAAATCCAAATGCCGTGATTGTAGTTGATACAATGAACTTATGGATAGAAACAACACTTTCAAGTCTTGAAAAAGTTCTTTTATCTTCTAATATATTATTAATTAATGAGAGCGAATCTTTTCAATTGACCAGTGAAAATAATATCAAAAATGCAGCCGATTCCCTATTAAAAATGGGTCCTGAAATTGTTGTCATAAAGAAAGGGAGTAGAGGTGCAGAACTTTTTTCATTAAACGAACGTATTGAAGTTGGAGCTTATCCAGTGGAAAATGTAATTGATCCTACAGGGGCAGGTGATGTATTTGCCGGTGCATTTACGGCATCATTGGCGGCTAAAGAATCAAATGAAGCAGCACTATTGCACGCATCCGCATCCGCATCAATTAGCATTGAATCGTTTGGTGTTGAAAAACTTAAGAATGCAACAAGCGAAGAAATCAAAGAACGAATCAATTTTTTAAGCTCAACTCTAAAATCTTGATGCGTTTAAAATCAGAACTTAGATTACATAACTAATTAATTTAAAAACAAGAGACTCTATGAAAATCAATACATTCATTTCAAAAACTGCACTATTACTTATTCTTATAAATTTTTGGGCCTGCACATCTACTGTTGAATACACATCTGCAAAAATGGCAATCCAAGAAGAAAACTGGGATGAAGCAGAGCAGTATCTACTTGAAGCACTTAAAGTTGAACCAGAAAACGCAGAAATTATGGTTCAAATTGGTTACCATGTACACGCGAGAAAAAAAGAGTGGAGCAAAATGAACGATATGTTTAATTCCGCAGTTTCCATCAATCCAGAAGGGAAAACACTTGGTAGGCCTGTAAAAGAAATAACTCAAAATTACCGTGAAATGTATTGGGCTGAAAATTATAACAAAGCTGTAAGAAAATTTAATAGCTATAAAAAAAGTCAAGATAAATCAACCCTTGAGAGTGCGATTGGAATTTTTAAGGAATCTGTTTCTATCGACCCATTAAAGTCTCAAACATATTCAATATTAGCCACATGTTACTATGAAATGGGTGATTCTAATAAAGCGATCGAAGCGGGAAAATTAGGTTACGAAAAAAACTCAGAAGATTTCCAGACAAATTTTACTCTTGGTCAAATATTGTCTCTTGTTGGAAATAAAAAAGAGGCCCTCTTTCACATTGAAAAATCTGTGAAACTAGACCCGTCAAGCACTGACGCAGTACGTCAACTTGCCTCTCTTTATTATGATAACGGAAATAAAGAAAAGTCTGTTGAAACGTTTGAAGTTGCCATAAAACAGGAAGATGATAAAATAGTAAAAGCAAATTTATATTTTAACCTAGGGGTATTATATATGCAACTTGATCAGTTTGAACAAGCTGAGGATAACTTCTTTTTTGCTTACGATTTAAATCCTGAGGACACAGAAGCATTGAGCGGAATAGCTCAAACTTTTGAAAACGCTGAAAAGTGGAGAAGGGCATCTAAGTTTTATCGTGAACTCATTCAACTTGAACCTGAAAATCCAGATCATTACAAAGGAATGGCTAGAGTCTTAATTAAACAAGGTGATATGGATGGAGCCACAAAGTATTTCGAAAAAGCTAAAAAATTTGGTGGATAAACAAAAACCAATTAGTTTGATTTATGCCTTTTCCGAATGTATTCGCTGAGCGCTAACTCGAAACCTTGATCAGTAAATAAAGGAACGTAGTCAATCTTTTGCTCACCGCACTCTTTTTTGTATTTATTTATAAATAGTTTGATCTTGTCCTGATAGGAAGATTGGATATGCCAAGGGTCGGTTGTTATCGTTTCACCTGTCTCCATATCTGTAAATCTAGTTCTCTTATTAAATGTAAAGTTGAATTCTTGTTTATCTATTAAGTGAAACACAATAACTTCTTGATTGTTGTGTCTGAAATGATTTAAACCTTTCATAACATTTCTTGGATCATCAAGAAGGTCAGATATAAGAATCACTAATCCGCTTTTTTTTATTCTCTCAGCCATTGAATCTAAAATTAATCGGATATTTGTATTTTTCCCTACCCTGCATTTACTAAGTGAATTAAATATAATATTTTTATGAGATTTAGAAGTTTTTGGAGGTATGTATTTCCTTATAGAGTCATCAAATAAAATAAGACCAACAGCATCCTTTTGATTTATCATAAGATGAGTCAATCCAGCGGTTAAAGATTCACCATATTTGAGCTTTGTAATATTTTTGCTCTTGTAGCTCATTGACTTGCTTGTATCAAGCAAGATATAACTACGCAGGTTAGTTTCTTCCTCAAACCTCTTTACATAATAACGATCTGTTTTTCCGTACAATTTCCAATCTATATGCTTTATTTCATCTCCTTGGCCATATGTCCGGTGTTCAGCAAACTCTACACTAAAACCATGATAGGGGCTTTTGTGTTTTCCCACAAGATAACCTTCCACAACTAATTTAGCTCTTAGTGCCATATTATCAATCTTGGATAGTATAGCCGGATTTAGATATTTTTTTGAATTACCCATTAACTAGCTTCGAAAGTATTTCATCTACTGATATACCCTCAGCATCAGCGCTATAACTTGGAATAACTCTATGCCTAAGAACAGGGTAAACCATTTTTTTAACGTCATCAATATTAACGGAAGGATTTCCGTTAAGTATAGCATGAGCTTTAGCACCTAAAATAAGGGACTGTGTAGCTCTAGGACCAGCTCCCCATTCAATATGATCATTAACAAATTTCGTTGCTTTTTTATTGGGACGAGTTGAAGTAACTAAATCTACAGCATATTCAACAACATTATCTGCTACTGGTACTCTTAGGACCAGACTTTGAAAATCGATTATTTCTTTTTTTGAAGCGATTTTTTGGGGTACGGATTCATTTAGCGAGGTGGTCTTCTTTATGATGGAAATTTCTTCATCTCGATTTGGATAATCAATTAAAAGATTAAACATAAATCTATCTAACTGTGCTTCAGGCAGAGGATATGTACCTTCTTGTTCGATAGGGTTTTGAGTAGCTAGGACAAAAAATGGCTCTTCAAGTTGATATGATTTTCCAGCAGTAGTTACCCTACGCTCTTGCATTGCTTCAAGCAAAGCTGCTTGCGTTTTAGGAGGCGTTCTATTTATTTCATCTGCTAAGATAATATTTCCAAAAACTGGACCTTTAAAAAATCTAAAAGACCTTTTTCCTGATGACTTAGCCTCATCAATAACCTCAGTGCCCGTAATATCGCTTGGCATTAAATCTGGTGTGAATTGAATTCGATTAAAGCTTAAATCAAGCAATTCTGACATTGATTTAATAATCAATGTCTTAGCGAGACCAGGAACGCCTACAATTAAAGTGTGGCCTTTGCAAAGCAGAGCAATTAATACATGGTTTAAAACATCATGTTGCCCAATTACTGATTTTCCAATTTCATTGAAAAATCTTGATTTCATCTCTCCTAGCTTTTCAAGAAGCTGTATATCTTTTTGATCTGTCATATATTACCTTTTTTCTATTTAAGGGTCATGAAATTACATTTTCATTTTTAATGATGCAAAGAGATGTCTTGCTAAGAATAAATTAAACTATAAAATTATTAACCATGAATAACAAAGATAAATCGTTCCTTGATCTTACCAATATAGAAATTGCTAAAGTGGTTAAAGATCTTGGAGAACAACCATATCGCACAGATCAGTTGAATCACTGGATATATAAAAAATATGTCCAAAGCTGGCAAGACATGAATAATCTTCCGCCTAAATTTGTAAGCGACATCGATTCTCTATACAGACTACACCCATTAACAGAAATTGGCTTTTCTGGCAAAACAAATGACCCGGCTCAAAAATTCCTTTTTCAAACTAGTAAAAAAAATAAAATAGAATCAGTTTTAATGTTTCAGAAAAATAGAACAACAATCTGTGTATCTAGTCAATCGGGGTGTGCTGTTGACTGTAAATTTTGTGCTACAGCATCAATGGGTTTCAAGGAAAATTTAAGTCCAGGTGAAATAGTGGATCAGTTTTTACATTTGTCAAGTAGGTCAAAAATGAGAGTCACAAATGTTGTTTTTATGGGAATGGGCGAGCCGTTTTTAAATTATAAGAACGTTTCTATAGCTGCTGAAATTATTAACAAAAAAATAAACCTTGGGGCAAGAAAAATTACAATTTCAACTGCGGGTGTTGTTTCGAAGATATACAAAATGGCTGATGACAAATTACCTTATAAATTAGCCATTAGTTTAAATGCGCCAAACAATGAAATACGAAAAAAAATTATGCCATTAACAAACAACAACCCAATTGAAGAATTGATAAAATCTGCAGACTATTACTACAGCAAATTAAAGAGGTTCGTTACTTTTGAATACGTGCTTTTAAATAATGTCAATGATTCAGAGGGATGCGCATTAGAATTAATTGATCTATTAAAAAATATACCTTGTAAATTAAATGTGATACCTTACAACGAGATCGGTGGGAAGTTTAGTCGACCAAGCAATAAATCTATTAACACTTTTCTTGATGTCTTAAAAAACGCGCCATTTACTGTTACGGTTAGGTGGAGTAAGGGTACAAAGATCGATGCGGGTTGCGGTCAGTTGGCGGTTAAAAATTAAAAATGACTAATATTGATTCAATGGTTGAAAAAATAACTGATCTATCAGATTTTGATGGTAAGATTGCTATAATATTAGGCTCAGGTCTCAGCGCTATATCAGATAAAATTATAAAAAAACATACAATCCCCTATAGCTCAATTCCATATTATCCCAAAACAAATATTGAAGGACATGCGGGTGAATTTGTCATCGGCGAATTAAATGGAGCAAGTATTATAGTTGCTAAAGGGCGAATGCATTACTATGAAGGGTATTCCATTGAATTGGTAACTACCCCAATAAAACTTTTGTCTAAACTTGGAGTTAAATACATAATAATTACAAATTCAGCGGGTTCTCTACGTTCTGAAAATCCTCCAGGTCATTTTATGATAGCCGATGGCCATATGGATTTTACGTTTAGGCGTGACTCAAAAGATCCAAGAATTAATTCGGACCTTATTTTCCATGACAATGAATTAATTAATATTGCTAAGTCAGCTTCTAAAAATTTAAATTTAAATACATGCGTTGGGTGCTATTGCTGGACCCTTGGCCCATCATACGAAACTCCAGCTGAAATTCAGGATATGGCAAGATTGGGTGGAAGCGCAGTAGGAATGAGCACAGTCCCAGAAATTATTTCTGCGGCTAAATCTGGAATTAAATCTTTAACAATATCTTGTTTAACAAATTATGCAGCTGGGATTTCAGCTACGCCTCTCACACATGAAGAAGTGGTTTCAAACGCAAATAGATTTGATAGTCAATTTTCAGCGCTTCTTGAACAAGTCATTCTAAAAATTTCAGAATTAAGTTAATACCCTATTGCAGTATTTTCACCTCGTTTATCAGCTCCACCCCAATACATATCATCATTAATCATGATTCCGTTTGCTTCACCTATGTAGCCTCGTTGCTCTAGTTTATGACCAAGACCAATTAATTCATTTATGGTTTTTTCTGATAAGCTGTTTTTTTCATAATCTATTTGATCTGGAAGCCATTGGGAATGAAATCGAGGCGCATCTACTGATTCTTTAATATTCATATTATGAACAACCACATTCAGAATGTTTTGAAAGACGGTCGTAATAATTGTTGAACCACCTGGAGTTCCTAGAATGAGATATGGCTTTTTATCTTTTAGTACTATAGTTGGCGTCATTGAGCTCAAAGGCCTTTTAAATGCTTCTATTGCATTTGCTTCATTTCCAACAAGACCAAACATATTTGGAACACCTGGCTTACTTGAAAAATCATCCATCTCATTATTCAGGATAAAACCCGCACCTGTTACCGTAATTCCGCTACCATAGCCTGAGTTTATTGTTGTAGTGACTGAAACCGCATTACCAAACTTATCTATTACAGAATAATGGGTTGTTTCCTCACTTTCAGAAAAAGGGCTTTCGCCAGCCTTGACTTCGCTAGATAGCGTAGATTTATTTTCGCTAATACTCTGAGTTCTATCATTAGCATATAATTTTGAAAGGAGCAAATCAGTTGGAACTTTCCAATAATCCTCATCACCTAGGTGTGTAGCTCGATCCGCATAAGCTCTTCGTTCAATTTCAGTAAGCAAATGAACATATTTAGATGAATTGAATTTTAGATTAAAAACATCAACTTCATTTTTTTCGTTAAAAGAAGAGAACATATTTAGCATCATGATTAATAGAATTCCACCTGAGCTTGGTGGACCCATTGAAATAATTTCAAACCCGTTAAAATCTCCAAGAATAGGTTTGCGGTATTTTGATGTATAGTTTTCAAGGTCTTCCAATGTCATCCAATCAGCAACACTGCTCATTTCAGAAACAATTAAATCTGCTGTTTTGCCCTTATAGAATCCATCTCGCCCATTTTTTATTATGCGCTCTAATGTTTCAGCTAAGTCCTTTTGATAGAAAGTATCTCCACGTCTCCATTTTCTATCGTCTCTTGTAAATATCCTTTTTGTTTCAGGGTGCTTACTTAAAAAAGATTTTCTATTGTTGAATCTTTCAGCCTCATAACGAGATAACTTAAATCCATTTTTAGCGTAACTTATTGCTGGGTTCAGCAATTGTTGAATCGAAATATTTCCCGAACCGTGATCTTTCCATGCGCGCAGAAGACCATCAACAGACCCAGGTATACCTGAAGCATAGTGAGTTCTGGTTGATTTACCCTCAATGACGTTTTTTGATGAATCTAGAAATAGATCCTTATATGCAGATTTAGGCGCCATTTCTCTGTAATCTAAAGTAAATGTTTTTCCGTTTGCCATTCTGCTTACCATAAATCCACCACCACCCAAATTTCCATTTGATGACGATGTAACAGCAAGTGTGAACCCAACGGCTGCCGCAGCATCAACTGCATTTCCGCCTTGTTTTAAAATATCAATTCCAACCTGCGATGCCTGGGTGCTGGTTGAAACTACCATGCCGTTTTTTCCACTTGCCATTTTTTGTTTTGAGCATGAGGCGCAAAAAAGAACAATTAAAAATAAGGACCTACTTTTCATTTAAATATACCACTTTCCCTTCACGTCTTTTGTCAAAAGCACCATCAAGTTTTGAAGGAAGAACGGTGATTAGGTGCAAACCCGAAACTTCATTCCTTCCAAAGTCTGTTACATTATATCCCTTCTTTTTTAATAGACGTTTAATCTTTTTACCTTTATGTGAGGACTCTATCTTTACTTTTTCGCCACGCGCTACAATATTAGGAAGATCAACGGCTTCTTGCGCCGAAAGTCCCCATGCAAAAACGCCAAGAATAGTTTTTGATACATAGGCTGGTATAGAATTCCCACCAGGTGAACCAGTTATCATTAGAAGATTATTATGTTTGTCAAAAATCATAGTTGGAGACATTGAGGATCTAGGTCTTCTGTTGGGGGCAACAGCATTAGCTATTTTTGTTCCATCATCAGATACTTGTCGAGAAAAATCAGTCATTTCGTTATTCAACAAAAAACCAGATGCCCAACGATGTGAACCAAATACACTTTCAATGGTAGCTGTCATTGATACAGCATTACCTTCAAAATCAATAATTGAAATATGGGTAGTTCCTGATGCCTCTTCTGTATTATCTGCTCCCCAATTTGGAACAACTTCATTAATACTAATAAATCGAGATGGATCTCCAGGTACAGGAGTTGCGCTCGGATTAAACTTTTCTTCTGATCTCTGGCGTAAGTAATCAGGATTTAGCAGCGCGTCTATTGGAATTTCAACCTCATCAGGGTCACCAAAGTAATGATCTCTATCAGCATAGGATAGGCGCTGCGCATCAACAAACGCTTGAATTTTTTTATGCTGCTTCATGTTGTCGGTTGCAAGATTATCGTAAATTCCCGCAATCATAATTTGCGCACCTCCAGATGATGGGGGAGAAGTGGTGCAAATGCTTAGATCTCTAAAAGATCCACAAATTACAGGACGAATTACTGTTTTATAATTTTTTAAATCATTTAAATCTAAACTACCAGGATTGGGCTCTCTGCTTGCGCTTTCAACTATGCTCTGGGCAATTGATCCTTCATAGAACCCTTTTATACCATCTTTTGAAATCTTTTTCAAAGTAGTAGCATATTCCTTATTCTTTAAAATATCTCCTTTTTTAAGAGGGGTGCCGTTTGGATAAAAATAATCACGAGATCCTTCGTTAATAGAAAGCCTTCCATAGGATTTTAGTGCTTTTACAAAGCCTGCTAGCCTAGGGGATACCTCAAATCCATTTTCGGCTAGATTAATTGCATATTCAAATAAATCGCTCCAAGGAATTTTACCAGAGCGTTCATGTGCAGCTTTATACAAAGCCACTGCTCCCGGCGATCCAACAGCCTTACCGCTTACCCAAGCCTCTCTAAAACCCATAACGTTTCCATCTTTCATAAACATATCTATAGTTGCTTTTGACGGTGCCGTTTCTCTCCCATCAATGAAGGTTAGGTCTCCATTTTTAAAATTATAATTCAGCATGAAACCTCCCCCACCTAAGCCCGAGCTCTGAGGCTCTACCAAACCAAGCACAGCATGAGCGGCTATAGCAGCATCCACAGCACTACCACCTTTTTTTAAAATTTCGATTGCAGCATCTACAGCATGAGGATTTGCAGCACTAACCATAGCACCCTTATCCCAAACTGACCTTTTGGAGTTAGAGGCGACCGGTCTTTCAATCGATGATGTTGTGCATGAAAAAATAATAAATGAAATTAAAAATAGCTTGAGTTTCATTGTTGTTTTCCTTTTTGCCATTTTCTAAAATACGGAAAGAATACTAAATAAACGCCAGTTAACCAAAGCACAAGTAAAATTATGCCCGATGGAAGGAAAATCCACTTCTTTACTTTATCATTAAACCAGGAACCATCGTGGAAATTTTCAATAATATCTGAACGGCGATATGCCTCACTAAGTATTTTTGCGTTATCTGTATCAATTTGTATTTCCCAATTGTTCTTTGTTTTAACTTTAACTATTCCTTTATCAATTCTAACGTCAAGACGATCAATATCTGACCATGAATTTATTTGAGCGTTGTTCGATTTTTTTGCAGCTTCTAAAATTTGATCAAAAGTAACGGATGGAAGATTTGACTCAGAGCCTACTTTAGTTTTTGGTTGAATCCAAGAAACGTCTTTTTTTAGCTGAAGAAGAATTCCACTAATGATGATTATAATAACTGGTAGGGATACAATAAATGCTCCCCAATAATGAACTTTGCGAAACCAAACTGCAAAATTAATTTTTTTTTTTCGCAAATTAGTTACGTCTTGATGATAGCTTTGCCAATAGTCTCAATATTTCTAAATAAAGCCAGATTAAGGTTACCATTAATCCAAATGCGCCATACCATTCCATGTATTTTGGAGCTCCTTTTTCTGAACCTTCTTCAATAAAGTCAAAATCCAAAACAAGGTTTAATGCAGCAATTACGACTACACCAATACTAAATAAAATACCCATATTCGAGTTAGAATGAATTAAGGGAACACTAACGCTAAACCAGCTTAGAACCCAACTAATTAAGTATACAAAAGCTATTCCACCAGTAGCTGCTACGATTCCAAGTTTAAAGTTTTCTGTGGGCTTGATTAATCCTGAGACATAAGCTAGCAATAAAGCTCCCAGTGTTCCAAAAGTAAGCATTACAGCTTGAGTGACAATTCCAGGATACATTGTTTCGAAGAACTTAGATATACCGCCTAAAGCAAGTCCCTGTAGAATTGCATATGCTGGAACTGTGTATTTTGCTAGGTGCTGCTTAAAAATAGTGACTAGCGCTAAAACAAAACCTCCAAGCATTCCAACCATCATCAACCCACTGCTTCGAGGGTCTCCTGCTGGTAAGTTCCAGGTAAATAATGACGCTGTCATTAGTAGCAATAGCGAAAAAGCAGTTTTGTAGACTGTGCCTGATATCGTCATGCTATGCTCTGATGTTATATCAAAAGCAGTAAAGGTTTTTGCGTTTAGTGTGGGATTTCCAGAACGAAGAGATAGATGGTTATTCATTAAAATTCTCCAATTTGTGCTTGATAGCTTTTATAAGTTGATCTATTGCGACCCTATCTTGATGTTGTGTGTCACGATGACGCAAGGTAACGCTTTGATCATCAATAGATTGGTGATCAATAGTTATGCCAAAAGGGGTTCCAGCCTCATCCTGACGATAGTATCGTTTACCAATAGATCCCTGCTGATCGTATATTACTTTAAATTCACTTTTGAGGATATCCATGATTTTTCTTCCAATTTCAGGTAATCCATCTTTTTTAACCAATGGACATATGGCAGCTAGAATTGGTGCTATCTTGGGGTCAATTTTCATTACTACCCGGTCGTTTTTCTCGTCTTCCCAATATGAATCTGACAAAACTGCGAGCATCATTCTATTTAAGCCAGCTGATGTCTCTATGACATAAGGTAGAAATCTTTCATTATTTTGCTGGTCAAAATATTCCATCTTCTTACCAGAAAATTCCTGATGTTGTTTTAAGTCATAATCGGTTCGATTATGTATACCCTCAATCTCAGACCACCCAAAAGGAAATTCATATTCTATATCAAAAGCCCTTTTTGCATAATGGGCAAGATCATCTTTTCCATGCTCGTGAAACCTTAGCTTATTAGTATCAATTCCTAGTTCGCCATAAAAATCAAATCGTTTAGACTTCCACTCTTCAAACATTGCGTTATCGTTTTTTGGGTTTACAAAATACTGCATTTCCATTTGTTCAAATTCTCTTGTCCTGAAGATAAAATTTCTGGCGATAATTTCATTTCGAAAAGCTTTACCGATTTGTGCGATTCCAAAAGGGATTTTGAGGCGCATTGCATTTTGGACTAAAAGATAATTTACGTAAACACCCTGGGCGGTTTCAGGTCTCAGATAGGCAATATTAGAATCAGTTGCTACTGAACCAACATTGGTTTTGAACATCAGATTAAATTGTCTTGGCTCTGTTAAGTTCCCCTTTGTACCACACTTCGGACACTGTATCTCATCCCAAGATACTGTGCCGTCATCTCCTGGTATTAGTTCATCTGAACGATAGCGAGCTTTACATTTCTTACAGTCTACTAGCGGATCGTTGAAACCGCTAACATGACCGGATGCTTCCCAAATTTTTGGATGCATAAAAATTGAACTATCTAAGCCGACTATATTTTCATGCAGCTGCGTCATTGCTTTCCACCAAATATTTGAAATGTTATTTTTTAGGGCAACGCCAAGTGGTCCATAATCATAAACTGCTTTAAAGCCTCCATAGACTTCAGAGCTTTGAAAAACAAACCCGCGACGCTTGCATAAAGAAACGATTTTTTCAATATTCATTTTTAATCTAGATCCTTGAGCTCTGACTCTATCTCATTGCTAAATTTTATATTTTCTTCATTTAGAGTGGCTGACTCTATGGCTGTTTGATCCGAACCTTTTAAATATGCATACATAACTATACCCCCAAAAACAAAAATAATTATTGGAGCAAGCCAAGCAAATACGTTAAAGCCTTCTGCTTCAGGCATTGCTAAGATACGCTCACCATATTTATTTGTAAAAAAATTCATAATGTAATCTTTGCTTCTACCAGCATCAACAAAGCTAGCAATTTGCTCTTCCATTTCTTTGTTCCCATGTTCGTATACAGTGCCATGAAAACATGAAGCCATTAGGCTTTTCTCAATGTCCAAGATTAGTTCGGACTTATCATCAGCGGTAATTGATCCAAACAAAACAAGTGACAAAAATAGACTTTTCATTTTTTCTTTTTACGTTTTACTTTCTTTTTTCGTGGAGGTGTCGCTCTTTTTTTATCAATTAACTTCACAGCATCTTCAAGCGTGATTGTCTCAACTTCAAAGTCGCTTGTCATTGAAGCATTAACTTTACCATCAGTAATGTATGGACCATATCTTCCATCCTTTAAGATAAGTGCTTCACCAGTTTTTGGGTGATCACCAAGTGTTTTTAGTTCCTGAGGACCGCTTGAACGCTTGACAATTAATTCTAAAGCAGTTTCTAACTCAATTGTTAGAGGGGAGTGTTCAGGTGGTATTCTTCCATTCTTACCTTTACCGGCTGTAACATAAGGTCCAAATCGTCCATAGTCCGCTTTTACTTCTAATTTTGTTTCAGGGTGTATCCCAAGAACTCTTGGCAGGGCCAGTAACTTCAGTGCCATTTCTATATTTACATCAGAAATTTCCGTTCCTTTCGGAATTGCTTTTCTTTTTCCCGAATCACCAAGTTGCACATAAGGACCATATGGACCAGTTTTAAGAAAGACTGTTTCGCTGGTTTCAGGATCGCTTCCAATTTCTTTATCTTCATTAATTTCTTGATTGAGAATCTCTAAAGCTTTTTCAATGTTTAAATCACCTAAATAGATTTCTGCTGGTACCGACTTTCTATTTTCGCCTTGTCTTAAAAAAGGCCCATATTGACCAACGCGCACTTCAATTGGCTCTTCCTTATCTTCTAATTGAACGGAACAAGCTTTCCCGATATCAACTTTTTCATCCAGCATTTTAGCTAATCCATTTTGATCCTCAGAACCAAAGTAGAATTCTTTCATGAATGGAAGAGATTCTAATTCTCCACGTGAAATAGCATCTAATCCATTTTCCATCTCCGCGGTAAATTTACTATCTACGAGCGATGTAAAGTGGTTCTCTAAAAGCTGGGTAACCGCCAGCCCTAAGAAAGTTGGAGTAAGTTTGGACTGTTTTTTGTGGACATAAGCTCTTTTTACAATAGTTTCAATTATCATAGCGTATGTTGAAGGTCTACCAATACCCTTTAATTCAAGTTCTTTAACTAAAGATGCTTCTGTAAAGCGTGCAGGAGGTTTTGTGTTATGCTCTTCAGATTTTAAATCTTTGCATTCAAGGGATTGATTTTTCTCAAGATCGGGTAACACGGTTTCTTTTCCATCATTTTGTTCATCATTACTTTCAACATAAGCTGCCATATATCCAGGGAAAAGTATAACTTTTCCACTTGCCCTAAAGTCTGAATTTTGATTTCGAATTGTTACTGAAACTTGTTTGATTTTTGCAGATTTCATTTGCGATGCAAGCGTTCTTTTTTTAATTAAATCGTATAACTTTGCAGCATCCTCATCAAGATTAGATTTTACGTTTTTTATATCTGTGAATTTCGGGCCTGCAGGTCTGATTGCTTCATGTGCTTCTTGGGCATTCACAACTTTTGATGTATATACTCTAGGCTTTTCAGATAAATACTCTTTTCCAAAGGAGCTTATAATTTCTGCTTTGGCGCCGTTTATTCCTTCCGTGGATAAATTGGTTGAATCAGTTCGCATATAGGTTATAAATCCAGATCGGTATAGATTTTGCGCATTATTCATAGTTCTTCGCGCTGAAAATCTAAGTTTTCGTGCTGCTTCTTGTTGAAGGGTAGATGTAGTAAACGGGGGCTTAGGGTTAGATCTTTTTATTTTTTCTTCAATAGCAGATATTTTCCATTCACCCGAATTTAAATCCTTCACCAGTTGATCAGCCTCATTTTTTGAAAGAAGATATACGCTATCATTTTTCAAGCTTCCAGTGTCAGGGTCAAAATCTTTTCCTGTAGCAACCCTTTTGTCATTTATCTTGATCAATGTTGCATCGAAGCTTTTATTATCCGTGGTAAACTTAGCTTTTAGGTCAAAATAAAGAGCAGAATTAAAAGATTGTCTCAGTCTTTCTCTTTCAATAATAATTTTTAAAGCAGATGATTGAACTCTGCCAGCAGATAGCCGCCCTTGGACAAACTTCATATTTTTTTGTAAAGTGCTCCACAAAACTGGAGAAACTTTATAGCCAAATAATCTATCTACAATTCTTCTAGTCGTAGCAGCTTTAACCAAATCCTCATCAATTTCTTTTCGATCATTTAAGCCAGCTTCAACCCCTTCTTTTGTTATCTCAGTAAATATAACTCGAGAAATTTTAGATTTATCCATTTCACTTGCGATATGTGCAGCAATTGCCTCTCCTTCTCTGTCTGAGTCTGTTGCAATTATGATTTCTGGAGCAGTCTTAGATATTTTTTTAAGGTCGTTGACCAATTTTTTTTTGTCTTCAATGACTTCTTCTTCAATAGCAAAGTCATTTTCAATATCTACAGATAGTCTTTTTTCTGGCAGTTCCTTAATGTGCCCAATTGTTGATTTTACTTCATAGGCACCTTTAAGATATTTTGATATCGTATTTGCTTTCGATGGTGATTCAACTATTAATAATGGTTTCACGGCTTTTCTTTTTCTTATTTATTATAAAATTTTTCTGGCGAATTTAAACTAAATATCATAACTAAAATGACAAAGAAATCATGTGATTAACAACTGATTCAATTGCAATTTTTTCTTGACTACCATTTTCTAAATTTTTTACTTCAACAAGTTTATTTTCAAACTCTTTGTCTCCTATTATAATAGCATACTTAGCACCAATTTTATTTGCTTCTCTTAATTGTGACTTTACAGATCTTCTAAGCAAATCACATTCTGTAGACAGTTTTTTTTGCCTTAAATCATCTGTTAAGGTAAAAACGGTTTGTCTGACCTTGGGTCCAATTCCTGCAACGTATATATCAACACTATTGCTATCAGGATAACCTAATAAAGCCATCATAATTCGTTCAATCCCAGCAGCGAAACCAATGCCGGGAGTTGGTTTCCCACCAATCATTTCAACTAGCTTATCATATCTGCCTCCGCCACAGATTGCATTTTGTGCGCCAAGAGATGGCGATATAATCTCAAATGTTGTTCTTGAGTAGTAGTCTAAACCCCTTACCAGATTTGAATCGATTGTGTAATTGATGTTTAAAGCATCTAAAAATTTGCAAAGTTCATCAAAATGTTCTTTGTCCTCACTAGTCCAAAAATTAGATATTGTTGGAGCATTCTTTATTATTTCAAGCTCAGCAGGAGACTTGGTGTCAAGAATTCGTAAAGGGTTATTTTCAAACCTTTTTTGACTACTATCGCTTAAGTTGCTCAAATGAGGTTTTAAAAATTTTTTCAAGTCTTTCTTATAGCTTTCTCTACAATCGTCAGAACCAATAGAATTCAACTTAAGAGATATGTCTTGAAGACCTAACTGCTTGAAAAGAGTTACTGCTATTGATATAATTTCGGAATCAATCTCAGGGTGCTCAGAGCCAAAGGCCTCAACGCCAAATTGGTGAAATTGACGAAAGCGTCCTTTTTGCGGCCTCTCTCTTCTGAACAGAGCATCTATATAATATAGCTTTGTGAGCGGTTTTTGAGTTCCCAGGCTATGTTGGACATAGGCTCTTGAAACAGGTGCAGTCAATTCAGGTTTCAAAGTGAGACTTTCGCCACCTTGATCTATCCAACTGTACATTTCTTTTGTAACGATATCGGTTTGCAAGCCAACACCTCGATCAAAAAGCTCCGTCTTTTCAAAAACAGGTGTTCTTATTTGCCCATAGTTGAACAATTCCATTGTACTATGAATTTTTTCTTCAAGGACTCGCCACTTAAGAGATTCTTCTGGAAGAATGTCTTGAGTACCTTTAATGGATCTTATTTGATTTTTACTCATTTTGAAGCCCGATGCCTTGTAGTAAATCTAACGCTTTTTTTCTAAAACCTTTAGGAATATACAATTTGACTGTTCCAGCAGGAATGGTAAAGGCATTTAAATTATAGGCGCTACCAAAGAAATCACTTTTTATGTAAGCGGGAATATTATTTTTGTGTAAAATATTTTTTGCCATTTCTGCATTTATGATACCACTATATGTACTAATCGCAACCCAATCTTCGTGTTTAATACTTACCATAATTTATCTATCAAAAAGCGATGGTCTGGTAAATGTACCACCTCGCTGTTCAAATTTTAAATCACTTAGATTTGGTGATTTTACATTTAAGCGTAGATAAAGACCTGACGCATAACCGCTAGGGGTCCAATTAATGCTCATTTCCCAACAATGCAAATCACGGTAAACTGAAAATGTATGGCTTACTAAATTTTGTTCAATTAAATCAAAGCGAGCGTTATATTGAATTTTCCAATTTTGAGTAAGTTGGATAGTTGAATTTGAAGACATCCAAAATGTTTTTTGTGAATTATTTGGATTGGCGTTATTGTATGCAAAGCTAAATGAAGCACTAGTAGACCACAAGTTTATGGGTGAAGCGTTATTTGTTTCTGATGAAATCCCGTCTATAAGTCCTGGCAAATTTGCTCCATCAATTCTATCATTTGTATTCATGGTATCTATTTCAGTTCCATTATTGATTTCATTTGAAAGGTTTCTGCGTTTTCCGGCAAACTTCAAACCAGTAGAAAATCTCGCATTAATCAATCTAGGTGTAGGTATTCCATTTGATTTTCTAATTTTATTTACTCTAATATTATTGATATCATCAAAATCGTACCAGTCATGGGTCATTGAAAAGTCTAAATTTAATTTTTGTCGTATGTTGGCGCGAATTGAAGAGTTCAGGTTGCCCCAGTTATATTGATCTAAAACTAAATTATTGCTCGTGCTGAGCCTCCATGAAAATAGATCTTTCTTTACTTCTTGATCGTTTTCTTTGATCTTCGCTTGAAAAACATTATTTATTGAAAGATTTATAGACTGATTTTCACCTTTAGGAGTTCCCCCTGCAAGCGTTCCTGAGAATCTATCAAAATAAACGACATCACCATTTTCTTGATTTATCGCTTCGTAGTAGTCCGGGTTCTTACCAAATACTTCTTTGGAAAAATCTGGTCTAAATGAATAACCAATTGAAGGTGAAGCAACATGACGTATTGATTTTAGGTTACCTATTTCTATTGGGAATAATCCATAAATTTGAGTGTTCATATTTAAATTAAATGAACCTGTTGTCCGGCTTGCAAAACCTAGCACCTCATTTTTGTTAATTTGTCCAGTTGAATCTATATAGCCTGAAAAGGACCGATTAACCCAATCGGATTTTAATGAAAGACTAGGAGAGATGTTAAAGTATTTGAAAATTTTTGATGACATGTTTAGGCCTGAGCTATGTGAAATCACATAGTCAGAAAAAGTTTTTTCTTGAATTTCGCCTTGCTCATCTAAGCCCCATCTAAATGAATTTGTAGAATCATTCATTACGTATTTTTCTGATTCGTAATAAAACTTTTGGTTATTTGTAAACCGGGAGGAGTAATTATAGTTAATATTATTGTACCAACTTTTATTTTTAGCCTTGGTTGGAAATAAAGCGCGCTGGCTATGTGAAAAAGCCATTTGTGGTACTACATTATTTGATAAATTTATTTGTTGACCAATGCGAGTTGGCAATGTGTAAAATGGAGAGCTGGGATCAATTTTTTGTTCTGCCATTAGGTCTCTTCTGCTAGAGAGATTAATGCTCAAGCTGTTCCGTGATCTTGGCCAGCGTTTTGAGTATGTTGCATTTGAAACTGCTTGCTGATTTAACCTTTTTTGTTGTTCGATACCAGTCCTGCGATTGTAATCTCCGCTCGAATAATAACTCGCATTAACTGATGCAGATTGATTATTTCTAAGCTGCTGTCTGTGGTTCCATCTGACCACATAATCGCTTTGTCGGTTTTTCGACAGATTAAAAATATCTCTATCTTCCGCAGGGGTTGAGCTAGAAAACCTCTGTTTTGTTTCAAAATCGACATTGCCAGAGAAGCTGTATTTTTTTGAATAATTATTTTTAGATCGCAAGGTTACTCCATCGCGATCATAAAAACTCATTGTAAGTTTTGTATCAAAGTATTCACTACCTGCCCAATAATATCCTAATCCATTAACGTAACCACCCCAGCGTGCATCTGTGCCATACGAAGGCATGATCCACCCAGAATTTCGCCTTCCTTTTTGATGAGGGAATACCCCAAAGGGTAAACCAAAAATTGGAATATTTGCGATATGAAGAATGATAGGTCGTGCAACAACCTTGTCTTCATTAATCATTTTCATTTTCTTCATGTGAAAATGAAAATGGGGATGATCCAGTTCGCATGTTGTGTAAATAGCATTCTCAGCATAAAAGATATCCATATCTTGATTTCGTATTTCATCACCATGATAGTATCCGTCTTCAGCTTTGGTCTTTCCTTTGGTTACCTTTCCTTGACGCGTTTCAAGATTATAAAGCATGGAGTCTCCAATTAGAGGTTCTCTTTCGGACTCTATCATCGAAGGCATTAAAAAGCCGTATGTTGAATCACGTTCAGACATCGGAGTGGCTCTTAATAAATTCTTACTCCATTCCATATTAATAAAACCCGCTGATAGGCTAACATCAGTATATTGAATATCCGCTTCACCGTGAAGATCCATGAATTCGCCAGCTATGTCATATTCTATATCTTCGGAAGAATAAACTACCGGACCATCTACATCTCCCGTTGTTGAGTCCGGTGTATAGGTTCCACGAGAGCCTCCAGCTACAAAAATTTGATCTAGTTCTTTGCTATCGAACTTCATACTAATCGTGTCACCTGAAACCAAGTTTTTACCTTGATAAACAGAATCCTCAAAGAGGTGATAAAGAGTTGTTGCCATTCCTTCTAGCCTAAGAGAATCTAGTGATCCATCTACAAAAAATCCTCTAAGCGTTGATCCGGTCATATCATTGATAAAACTAGTTGTATCAGAGTACGTAATAGTATCATTATCAACAATTTCTACCCATTCTCTTGTACCCTTTGATGGGTTAGTTGCTTTTGCATTCTCTGGTATAAAAATACTATTCAAAACATCATTTTCATAAGATAAGAAAATTTCTTTACCTGATATTGTTTGATCATTATCAACGATTTTTGGATTAACCCTAAGAGATGTTTTTCCATTTTGCCTATCGTAAATCGCTTCTCCACAAGTAGCTATGCGCCCGCTCTCATTGATAGTAACATTACCCTTAGCAGAGTAAGACACCCCGGATGATCCAGGGTATTTTTTGTACTCTATTTTATCGCCAGTAACTATTTGATTCTCTTGTTTGAGCGTAGTGCTTCCGTTAGCAGAACCACTGTCACTTTCAGAAAAATAAAATAATGTATCAGCTATTAGCTTATAAGTTGAATCCCATACCTCCGCATTACTGTATGCAATCAATATATCATTAGGGGAATCTATGTATAGTGAATCCGATACCAGATTTTGATTTTTCTGATCCATAGATACTTTTCCATACAAAAAACCTTTTTGTGAGCGCTTATTAAATCGTGCCCAATCGCAACGCAAAACCATATCGCCTTTTTTGAAAACAACATTACCTTTAAGATATTGCATGGAAACACCCTTAATTGTGATATTTTGAAGGGTATCTGCCCTTTGAAGCTTAAGCCGGTTATCAGGCTGGGCGTTCAAACAGGCAATTAAAAAGAGAAATAAATATATTTTGCTGTTTATAAACTCTGCAATCATTCAGTTTAGATTTTTTATACTCGGATCAAATTTAATACGCTTGATCTAATATAATTGTTTCCTTTCTACTGTCTGAGAAATAAAGCTAAGTGCAAATTTAAGGAAAATCTTATCCCTCAATTGATGTAAACTTTATGATAGAATTTGGAGTAAATAATGAAAATTAATTGGCAAATTATTACGTTTGCAGTAATGTTAATTGCAGTTAGCTGCAGTAAGGAAAAACAAACAATGAGCAATGGATTAGTAATAG